>Ga0209863_10000215_pt1 | contig 35755 bp, 28 predicted proteins | sample OrgsoiDNA2013046_FD_185796 | JGI IMG/M metagenome (GOLD analysis project Ga0209863, IMG submission 185796) | Permafrost soil microbial communities from the Arctic, to analyse light accelerated degradation of dissolved organic matter (DOM) -... | ecosystem: Environmental > Terrestrial > Soil >...
TCTCCGGATAACCTTCCATGGAATCAATCAGGCTTTTCAGCAGGTCGTGTTCGTTTTTCTTAGCATCATATTTCCGGTTTTCTTCTGCCAGTTCCTGACGCAGGATCTCCAGCTTTTCCTGGGTTTGCAGAATCTGGTCGCGCGTTCTTTCCTGGTGTTCCTGCAGCTGGCTTAAATCGGTTCTCCTGGTTTCCAGCTGCTCCGAAGTCACCTCACTGTCGAAACCCAATTGTTTCATCTGCTGGGCACGGACCGTACTTTCTTCTTCCAGCAATTTCAGGGCTCTTTCAAGATTCTGAATGGATGTATCTGCGACCGCAATATTTTTTTCCGAATCAAACTGCCGCCGTAGTGCCTGGGCGTGGTCACTTCTCAACTGATCAAGCAGTTCTTTCATGTTTCCGAAAGAAGTCCGGGCTTCTTCCGTTTTTTCCCGCAGCATGATCAGTTTCTGTTCCAGCTGTTCGAGTTTGATATCTTCTTCCCCTACCTGGGCTTCTGTAAACTGCACGCTTTCTTCCAAACCTTTTACCTGGCCCGCTCCCCTGGTGAGAAATTCCTGCAGATTGGTTTCTTTTTCCCTGAGAAAATTCACCCGCTGGCTTACCAGGTTTTTCTCCCCTTCCTTATTCCTTAATTGCTGAACCAATTCATTAAACGCATGCTGCAGGGCCTGCAATTGTTTTTCTTTTTCAACAAATGCCAGTTTATCTTTTTCCAGTGCGGCTTCTTCACCGGCGATCAACGCTTCGATCTGGAATTTCTTATCCGTTTCCGCTTCAGATTGAGTCTGCAGGTTTTTATAATTTGTATTGAATCCTTCCAGGGATGCTTTGGCCAGTTCAATACTGATCTCGCGGTATTCTTTTTTTATTTCAAAATACTTCTCTGCTTTTTTAGCCTGGTTCTCCAGTGTTTTTAACTGGTTGTTGATTTCAAACAGGAGATCTTCGATGCGGGCCAGATCCTGTTCCGTAGCATCCAGTTTTTGCCGGGCTTCCTTTTTCCTCGTTTTATAAATGGAAATGCCGGCAGCCTGTTCAAGCATGCGCCGGCGGCTGTTTTCCTTGTCGCGGATGATATCATCCACCATGGCCAGTTCTATAATGGCGTAACTATCGGTTGAAATCCCGGTATCCAAAAAAAGATTCTGGATATCTTTTAAGCGGCAGCTTACATCATTGAGGCGGTATTCACTCTCGCCGCTTTTATAAAACTTTCGGGTGACCGTTACCGTACTGAATTCAGTGGGCAGTAAATTGCGCGTGTTCTCAAACGTCAGACTCACTTCGGCGAGCCCGGATGCGGAACGGTTCTTTGATCCGTTAAAAACCAGGCTGTCGAGGTTTTCAGATCGCAGGTGACTGATTTTCTGTTCGCCGATCACCCAGCGTATACTATCCACAATATTGCTTTTACCACAACCATTCGGGCCGATGATGCCGGTAATTCCTTCGTTGAAAAGGATATGGGTGCGGTCTGCAAAACTCTTAAACCCCTTAATATCTAGGCTTTTTAAACGCACGGATCTCTTTGTTGATTGAGAACAAACCTAATCAAAATGCTCAATGGATTCTTCTTCTGTTAATAAGTGGTGGATACTCTTTTAATCGTCATCATTTTTCTTTCCTCCCGCCAGGCGTCTTTTCAATTCGGCAATGGGCATATCGATTTGTTTGCCCATCACCTCCTTACCCCGGTAGGTGATCACTTTGAGCATGACCGCGTCCTTGGGTACCAGCAGGGGTTGTTTATAGACCGGATAAAAATTATCCGGATGTGAATTGTCGAAGCTGTAATGAATATCGAGTCCTTCCACTTCCGTGCTCAGCGCGATGACCAGTGAATCACTGGCATCTTTGCTGACTGCAAATACCGGGTCGAACATGGTACGTGCATATTTCACATTCTGGAGATCCATCCGGCCGAAATTATTCTCCACTTTGGCTGCAAAATAATTCCAGTTCTTTTTTTCTTTCGGGGACCATAAGGATTCTGAGATAGCAAGGCTCCGGGGCCAAATCATATATTGGAGATGCCGGGTATTATATACCTGCTCAGTCCACAGATTTCCCTGGCCACCCATGATATATTTTGCATCCACACCTTCAGGAACGGGCTCGAATTCATAGGTTTTATTCAACCGGAGGGTGGAATATACATGTGGTTCACTGATGGCATCCCCCTGCATATAATCCAGATATACGTACGTGGTCGGGCTCATTACAACCTGGTGGCCCATTTTCGCAGCCGCAATGCCTCCCTTGATTCCCCTCCAGCTCATAACCACGGCATTGGGTGCCAGGCCGCCTTCCAGGATCTCATCCCAGCCAATCAGTTTTTTTCCTTTGGACTCAACTATTTTTTCTATCCTTTTTTCAAAATAACTCTGCACTTCTTCCATGGTCTTGAGATTCTCCTGCGTCATCAGCGCTTTGATCTGATTGCTTTTCTCCCAGTAATTTTTCGCACATTCGTCACCGCCCACATGAATATAAGGGAAAGGGAATAAAGTCGCGAGCTCCGAGAATACCGTATCCAGGAAAACATACACTTTCTCATTGGCCGGGCAAAGCGTATTGTCGCGCAGTGCCACGGGTCCCGGCCAGTTCATAAATTTTTCTCCGGAAACGACATGGTATTTATCTGCCCCTTCGGTACAGGAAAGGTCAGGATAAGCTACAATAGCCGACATGCTATGACCGGGAACATCAATTTCCGGTAAAATATCTACAAAACGGTCTTTCGCATATTTTACCATGACACGGATATCATCCTGTGTATAAAATCCGCCATAGGTTCTTGGTTCGTCATCCGGGATCGGGGCAAAAGTTCCAAAATAGCCCTCCCGTTTTGCATTGTGAGAAGCTGCTTCTGTAAGACGCGGCAAACCCTTGATTTCAACCCGCCATCCTTCATCATCGGTCAGGTGCATGTGGAGCAGATTAAATTTATACTGGACCATCACATCAATAAAATCTTCCACTTCCTTTAATGTAAAAAAATGACGGGATACATCGAACATCAGACCTCTCCAGGCAAAACGGGGATAATCTTTTATTTCCACCACCGGCGCCTGCCAGTTTACACCGGCGGCTTTTGTTTTACTTTCAATTTCCTGTGGCATCAACTGCCATAATGTTTGGGCACCGTAAAAGAGGCCTGCCGGTTTATTGGCGGTAATTACAATACCTGTTGATTTGACTGACAATCGATAACCTTCTTCATGAAGTTCCATTTCATAAATTTTTGTCAATTCAAAACGGATCGAAGCGGTTTTAGAACGGGTCAATGCTACTTTCTTTCCCGTCGCCGCCAGCTTACCGAGTATACTTTCCGAAGTATTCTTTAATTCCGGCAGATTGGGAATGCTTACCGTAATGAAGGCCGGTAATTTATAATATCCTGTACCGGGGGTCATACTTACGGGTTCGGGAATCACGGAAAGGACTTTCCCTTTATGCTGGGTGAAGGCAATCATAGTCGTTAAAGTAAACAGGCAAAGCAGGATCGTTTTTTTCATGTCGTGTTTTTGAGAGACTGGGCAGAAAAAGCTGAAAGCTTGCAGCCCGAGGCGTAAAGCAAATGTAATGATGAAGAAATAAAGAATGAAATGAAATGCGCAGATTTCTATTTTAATTCAATGGATTGCCCCTTTGCCAAAACACATTTGCACATTTGCACATTTGCACATTTGCACATTTGCACATTTGCACATTTGTATGACGCCAACGGCGTCATACGTAGGGTTCCTGCTGGCTGAGGCAATGAAAACTTCCGAGCCCCCAGATAATATCCGTTGAATCGATTCCGATTACTTTGCGTTCCGGAAACGCATTCTGGATGATCCGCAGGGCCTTTTCATCCCGGTCAGACCGGAAGGTCGGCACAACGACCAGTCCGTTCGCAATATAAAAATTGGCATAGGAGGCCGGTAGGCGCTGGTCTTCATAAATCACTTTATCCGGCATGGGCAATTCAACCACGTTGAGTTGTTTTCCATTCAACAAACGCATGGTTTTCAAATCAGCCAGGTTACTCTGCAGAATTTCATAATTATCGTCTGATTTATTTTCTTCCACCGCGGCGAGTACGCTGTCCTCATTAAAGAATCGGACCGTATCATCAATATGTCCGTCTGTATCGTCGCCCACAATACCCTTTCTAACCCAAAGTACCTGTTCAACGCCATAATAGGCTTCCAGATAAGATTCTATTCCCGAACGGCTCAGGAGCGGGTTCCTGTTTTGATTCAGCAGGCAGGATTCAGAGGTGATCAGGGTTCCCTTCCCATTAAAATCCACGGAGCCGCCTTCCATAATGATGTCCGGATAAAGCACCGGTATTTCGTAGGAAGTGGCTATTAAAGTGGGTATGCGGTCGTCCAGATCGAAGGGCGGGTATTTATTCCCCCAGGCATTATAATTCCAGTCAATAATAATCTTCGGTTGAGCCGCCGCAGGATTGATAAGAAAAGCCGGACCATGGTCCCTGCACCAGGCATCATTGGTCGGATGCGTATAGAATTTTATCCTGTCCATATGGACGGAAATCGCTTCGAGTATTCCCTGTGCGAATGTTTTCATCTCTTCATTTACCACATTGATATGAACAGATTCATTTTCTGAAATCGCTTTTATGAATTGGCAGTATGGAGGATATATGCTTTGAATTTTCCCCGGCCAGGAAGCCTCTTTATGCGGCCAGCTCAGCCAGGTTGCCACATGGGGTTCAAACTCTGCCGGGAAGCGGTATCCCAGATCTTTCGGCGTGGGCCCGTTAATCTTCATCAATAAATCTTTTTGTAATGGGCTGATAGGAATCGATCCGGCGATCGCGCATAAAAGGCCAGTGGGTGCGATAGCTGTCTGTTTTAGAAGTATCCACTTCCTGAACAATAACTTCTTCCTGATCGTGACCGGCCTGATACAATATCCGGCCGAACGGATTGGCGACAAATGAGCCGCCCCAGAATTTCATGGCCCCACCCTGCTCAAAACCTACCCGGTTTACACTTACCACATGCACCCCATTGGCTACTGCATGGCTTTTCTGTATGGTTTGCCAGGCATTAAATTGTTCCTCATTGGTTGGCGGGTCCTGAGCAGTGGACCATCCGATGGCCGTTGGATAAAATAGGATTTCCGCACCCATGAGGCATGTGATGCGCGCTGCTTCCGGATACCACTGATCCCAGCAGATCAGGATGCCGATCTTCGCATATTTCGTTTCAAAAACTTTATATCCCAGATCTCCAGGGGTGAAATAAAATTTTTCATAAAAGGAAGGATCGTCCGGGATATGCATTTTCCTGTACTTTCCGAGAAAGGTTCCGTCTGCATCCAGCACCACGGCTGTATTATGATAAATGCCCTGGGCTCTTTTTTCAAACAGGGATGCAATGATCACTATGTTGTTATCCCGGGCGATGGCCTGCAAAGTTTCTGTGGAAGGACCCGGAATAGATTCGGCGAGTCCGAAATGATCATAGTTCTCCGTGTCGCAAAAATAAAGTGAAGTGAACAGCTCCTGCAGACAAACGATCTGGGCGCCTTTTGAAACAGCCTCCCTGATTTTTTCAAGGGCTTTTTGAAGATTGGTGTTTTTATCCTGAACGCAGGACATCTGCACGATTCCTACCCTGACTTTACTCATACCGGGATAATTTGGGAATTTGAGGATTTAAGGATTTGAGAATGTTTTTGATGATTAACAAAGGTTCCTTGACAGTTTGAAACATGTCTTAAAATTTCCAAATTCCCGAATTCCCAAATTCCCGAATTCCCGAATTCCCGAATTCTCAAGAAGCTCTTCCTAAATGTTTGAGATACGTAACATGCGAAGCAATGGCTTTATGCACCCGGGCAAATTCAATGTATTTAATACCATGATCCGCACAGGTCTGGCGGACAATTTTACTGACAGCAGGATAATGTATATGAGATATTTTGGGAAATAAATGATGCTCAATTTGAAAATTTAATCCGCCGACCAGCCACGAAACAAGTCTGTTATGGGTGGCAAAATTGGCAGTCGTATTCACCTGATGAATCGCCCATTCGTTTTCAATTTTGTTGGTTTCAATATTCGCCAGGGGAAAAGATACATGTTCCACTGTATGAGCAAGCTGGAAAACAATACTGATCAGAAGACCCGTTACAACAGTTGTAATCAGAAACCCGATAGCCCAGACGCCTACTCCCACCATATACACCGGGAGGACTATAAATATAAAAGCGTGTATGACTTTGAATATCCAGAAGTTGAAATGATCCATGAAAGACATCTTTTTCAAAGGAACATCCCCTACCTTCTTCCTGAAATATTTATTATAATCAAGTATAAAAATCCAAAGAATATACAGCATGGCATAAAGACCCCAGAAATAAACGTGCTGGTACTTATGCATCTTCAGTCTTTTCTGATTGCTGCTCATACGCATGAAAGGCTGGATATCGATATCATCATCCACCCCATCCACATTGGTATAGGAATGATGAATAATATTATGTTTATTATGCCAGATAAAACTGTTCCCACCTAAAACACTGAGGGATAAAGCCGCCATCTGGTTGATCAGTTTACTCTTACTGAAACTGCCATGACCGCCATCATGCATTACATTGAAGCCGATGGCAGATATCACGCACCCAAATAAAACACATTCTAAAATGGCGAACAGAACAGGGGGAGTAAAAAATACCAGGTGTACGTATAAACCTATAAAACTAATTCCCAGAACAGCCGCTTTCAGGTACAGTGCATAATTGCCCGTCATCGATTTCCCGGTCTGGTCAAAATAAGAATTAATTCTCTTTTTGAGGTCGGCATGGAATGTATGGGGACTATTGGAAAACTTGGGCATTTGCATAGAAAGCGCTTTAACTTAAAAATCGTGGCAAAGTTATCACTTTTTATTGCGATAACTCTGTTAAATAAACGATGAACCTTAGTAGTTTATGCACATTCAGGTATCATATTGTTCAAAAGAATCCAGACTCCTCACCCCGATCATTTTTTCAGAAATAAATCCTTCCGCATATTTCACCCCGATCATCTTTCCCAGCATTTGGGCCCTCCCGATAACGGCATCCAGGAATTCAGGTCCGGAGATATAGGTCTGCGGCTCATCTTTATCGTAGGTGGTGGAATGGAATTGTGAACGATAGGACCGGATGGCCTCCAGTTTCCGGTCAAAAACAGTCGAAATATCATATACAAAACTCGGTTGGTAAAACCGGTCCTGAATGAAATGAAAAACGTATTTGGGCCGCCATTGCGCCTGTTCCATTCCCTGGCCGTCCCGGGTGGATATTTTTCTCAGGCCACTCAAAAAACAACTGTCAGAAATGAGTTTCCCGGCCCGTCCGTGATCCGGATGGCGGTCTGCCAGTGCGCTGGCCAGTACAATCTCCGGCTGGTATTGCCGGATGGCCCGGATCAGTTTTCGCTGGTTATCTTCATCCTGCTGAAAAAACCCGTCGGCCATACCCAGATTTTCGCGGATATCCAGGTTCATGATCCGGCTGGCAGCACCGGCTTCCTCCAGCCGGAGTTCCGGGGTTCCCCGGGTTCCCAGTTCCCCCCGCGTGAGATCCAGCACTCCGGTCGTTTTACCCTGCAATTTTTCCATCATCAGGGTGCCGGAACAACACAGTTCCACATCATCCGGATGCACGGCCACTGCGAGTATCTGAATTTTTTTCATGACGCAAATTAGAATAAGTTCATCAGAGTTTTAAGGTTGCTGAACCGGGTTATTGATTATCCAATTATACATAACTTTGCACTCCGAAATTATCTATTCATCTTCAATCTAAATTTATTTCTATGGCCTATGATGTAGTTGTGCTTGGCAGCGGCCCCGGCGGTTATGTTGCTGCCATCCGCGCCTCTCAGTTGGGATTTAAAACAGCCATTATTGAGAAGGAAAGTCTGGGTGGAATTTGCCTGAACTGGGGATGTATCCCCACCAAAGCGCTACTAAAGAGTGCCCAGGTATATGAAGACATCAAACATGCCCGTGAATTTGGTATTGAAGCCAGCGGAACGCCCGATTTTCCGGCGGTCATTAAACGCAGCCGGGGGGTCGCCGACAAAATGAGCCGGGGCGTTCAGTTTCTGATGAAAAAAAATAAGATCGATGTGGTGATGGGTTTTGGGAAACTCAAAGCAAAAGGACAGATCGAAGTAACAGGCGCAGATGGAAAAACCCAGATCGTGGAAGGCCGGCATATCGTGATCGCCACGGGCGCACGCAGCCGTGAACTGCCAAACCTGAAACAGGACGGCAAAAAAATAATCGGATACCGGGAAGCGATGAACCTGCCCGCACAGCCGAAAAGCATAATCGTTGTCGGAAGCGGTGCGATTGGTGTTGAATTTGCCTACTTCTACCACAGTATGGGAACGAAAGTGACAATCGTTGAATTTCTGCCGCGCATTGTACCGGTGGAAGATGAAGATATCTCGAAAGAACTCGAAAAATCATATAAAAAATCCGGCATCGATATTTTAGTGAACAGTGAAGTCACCAGTGTGGATACCAGTGGTGAAGGGGTGAAGGCAAAAATAAAATCTGCCGGTGGCGAACAGGTGCTGGAGGCAGAAGTCCTGCTGAGCGCTGTCGGAATTGCCGCCAATATTGAAGGCATCGGGCTGGAGACCCTCGGTGTGAAAACAGAAAAAGGCAAAGTGGCCGTAGATAAATTTTACAATACTAATGTGGCCGGATTATATTCCATCGGGGATTGTGCGCCAGGTCAGGCCCTGGCCCATGTGGCTTCCAAAGAAGGTATTATCTGCATAGAAAATATTGCTTTCCTGGAAAAAAAATATGCCCATGCCCCGGAACCCATCGACTATAATAACGTACCGGGCTGTACATACTGCACACCGGAAATTGCTTCCGTCGGATTCACTGAAAAACAGGCGAAAGACGCAGGATATGAAATCAAAGTGGGTAAATTTCCATTGAGCGCTTCCGGAAAAGCATCGGCAGCAGGGCATACAGAAGGTTTCATCAAAGTGGTCTTCGATGCCAAATATGGTGAGTGGCTGGGAACACATATGATCGGATATAATGTAACCGAAATCATCATCGAAACCGTGGTAGGTCGAAAACTGGAAACAACTTATAATGAGGTCCTCAACAGCATTCATCCGCACCCGACCATCAGTGAAAGTGTGAAGGACGCCATTGAGGTGGCGTATGGCGAGGCGATACATTTATAATGTGCAAATGTGCAGATGTGCAAATGTGCAAATGTTTTCCGGCAAAGGCGGGATGTAAATTGAATTTAACGGTTTTTAAATTATGAAAGAAGGCAAATACCATTTTAATATGCACATCTGCACATTTGCACATCTGCACATTTGCACATTTGCACATTAATTTTATGCTTCCACTATCAATCTGGGAATCTGAATCTTTCTTTGCACCCAAAGACATTATTGTCATAGGGAGCGGCTTCACCGGTTTATGGTCAGCTTACTATTTAAAGAAGCGTTACCCGGAAAAAACGATCCTCATCCTGGAAAGCGGACGCATTCCCAGTGGCGCCAGCAGCCGCAATGCCGGATTTGCCTGCTTCGGAAGTTTTACCGAATTGATTTCTGATACCCAATATCAGGGAGAAGATAAAATGCTTGAGCTGGTGGACATGCGCTACAAAGGCCTTCAAAAAATTCTAAAAAAATTTAATGCTTCGGAAATAAATTATGAAAACCTGGGTGGATACGAACTGGTTTCACCGGAAAAATTTCCCGATGTAAATGATTTGCGCTCAAAGATTGACACCCTGAATTCACAGTTACAAAAAATTACGGGTAAGCAAAAAACCTTCCAGCTCAACAATTCAAAAATTAAATCCTTCGGCCTGGGTGGTTCCAGCCACCTGATAGAAAATAAAATGGAAGGGCAGTTGCATTCCGGGAAATTGCTGGAGGCCCTGGTACAACGGGTGAGCTCGATGGGTGTTTCTATTTTAACGCAGGTTGAAGTAAATAAAATTGAAATACAGTCCGGCCCGGCGGTTTTGGAATCCAACCTCCCCTTTCCCCTTCGTGCAGAACAGGTCCTTGTTTGCACCAATGCATTTGCAAAAAATCTGCTGCCCGAGCTGGATATCATACCGGCGAGGGGGCAAATTTTATTGACGGAACCGATAGAAGGATTGAAAATAAAAGGCAGTTTCCATTACGATGAAGGGTTTTATTATTTCCGTAACCTGGACAACCGGGTCCTGCTGGGCGGAGCGCGTAATAAATTTATGAATGAAGAAGAAACTTTTTCTTCAGATACATCTGTGCCCGTGCAGGATGAACTCGAAAGATTTCTGAAAGAAATTATATTACCCGGCATTCCTTATCAGATCAACAGGAGATGGAGCGGGATCATGGCCGTCGGAAAAGAAAAAAGGCCCATCATACAAAAAATAAATGACCGCCTGTTCTGTGCCGTGCGCATGAGCGGCATGGGTGTGGCACTTGCTCCGCAGGTTGGAAAACAGGTAGCGGCCATGATGTGAATACAATGTGCAAATGTGCAGATGTGCAGATGTGCAAATGAAACGGTGATTCGCTATCAATCATCCGTCATCTATGCACCATAAACTATACACCAAACTGACCGATGACCGATGACCCCTGCCTGCCGGCAGGCAGGGATGACCGTTAGTAAATGAAAACAGGCCATTCCCATTTGCACATCTGCACATTTGCACATTTGCACATTGTTTTAGGCCTTGGGCTTAAAGCTTAGGCTTTTTACATGATAATTCCTGCAATAGTCGCTGAAAGATAAGAGGCGAGTGTGCCACAGAGCAGGGCCCGCATGCCCAGTTTTGCGAGATCAGTCCTTCTTTCAGGCGCCATGGCCCCGATCCCACCGATCTGCATACCCACACTACTGAAGTTTGCAAAACCACAAAGGGCAATACTCACGACTAATAATCCCTTCTGAGAAAGGATCGGAACGGCACCGGATGTGAGGCTCTTATAGGCAACGAATTCATTGATAGTGAGTTTTTGCCCGAGTAAAGTGGCCGCATTGCGGATATCTTCTCCCGGAACTCCCATGGACCAGGCAAAGGGATAAAATATTTTTGAGAAGATCCAGTTCAGACTCAGGTCAAAGGAAGGATTCAGCAAGTGACCGGTTTTCAAAAGTAAAAAATCAACGATGGCGATCATGGCTATAAAACCGATCAGCATCGCGATCACATTCATGGCAATTTTAAATCCCTCACCGGCTCCATGGGTAATGGCATCCAGGAAATTTGCATACTGGCTGGTGACTTTCAATTGAACCGTGCCCATGGTTTGACTGACTTCTGTTTCGGGCCATACAATTTTTGAGATGACGAGTGCCCCGGGTGCGGCCATGAGACTGGCTATAATCAGTTTAGGCGCCAGGTCAATACCGGCCTGTGCACCCATATTTGCGTAAACAATCAGAATGCCGCCGGCAATACAGGCCAGGCTTCCTGACATACTGGCGAGCAATTCACTCTTCGTCATGCCGGGTAAATAAGGCTGAATCATGACCTGGGCTTCAATCTGACCGACAAAAGTACTCGCCACATTACTAAGCGCCTCCGCACCGCTTACCCGCATGACCACTTTCATCGCTTTTGCTATGAACGCCACAACCCGCTGCATGATTCCCCAGTGATAAAATATGGCGATTAGGGCACAAACAAAAATGATTGTGGCTGTTACGTTGAATGCAAAAACAAATCCCCCTCTCAGATAACTGCGTGAATAGTTCACCAGTTGACCGTTTTTATCATAAACCGCAACGCCGTCGTAAACAAATGATGCCCCCTGAAAAGCAAACATCTCAATCTTTCCGATAATCCTGCCCAGGAACTGAAAAAATTGAATGGCGGGTTTGAATTTCAAAACCAGAACACCGATCATTAATTGGAGCGACAGTCCGCTGAATACCAAACGGAGATTAATACGCCGTCGGTTGTTGGAGAACAGGAAGGCCAGACCGAGGATCAGTAAAATCCCAATCAATCCCTGAAATCTTTGCATAAGGGAAAATTGCCGCCGGAAGATAAAGGAATTACCCATACATCCCATACTCCCCATACTACTATATTACTCTCCGCTTTCCTTCGTAAATTTGCAAACTGTAAACAGTTACCCCATGGATAATCCGAAAGACGCTTTAAAAATGCTCATCGAAAACCAACCGGATACAACCCTTCGGAATATTGGCGAAAAAGTTTTAAATAAAGAGCGGATTGTGTTTGAGGAAGGCATACGGCTATTCGAAAAAGCAAGTATTTCCTACGCCGGTGAACTGGCTAATTTCATCCGGGAATCCCGGCATGGTGATAAAACCTATTTCAACAGGAATTTCCATATTGAACCCACCAACGTTTGTGTTTTCTCCTGTGCATTCTGCTCCTATTCCAGGTTATATGCCCACCGGGATGAGGGATGGGAACTCAGTATTGACCAGATGATGGACCTGGTTAGGAAATACGATGGCAAGCCGGTGACCGAAGTACATATTGTGGGGGGCGTTCATCCGAAAATGAACCTGTACTATTTTGCAGAACTTCTTCAGAAAATTAAATCGCACCGACCCGACCTACACATCAAAGGCTTTACGGCTGTTGAACTGGATTATATGTTCCGTAAAGCAAAATTATCTGTTGAGGAAGGAATGAAAATATTGCAGGAGGCAGGCCTTGACTCACTGCCTGGCGGTGGTGCTGAAATATTTGACGGGGAAATAAGAAAACAAATCTGTGAAGACAAAGTAGACGCAACGGGATGGCTGAATATTCACCGTACCGCACATCTTCTGGGTATGCATTCCAACGCGACCATGCTGTATGGTCATATTGAAAATTACAACCACAGGATAGATCATATGGAAAGACTCCGGAATCTGCAGGACGAAACAGGAGGTTTCAATACTTTTATTCCGCTCAAATTCCGGAACAAGGGAAATGACATGAGCCATATCGCGGAATCGTCCGTTATAGAAGATATGAAACTTTATGCCGTGAGCCGGATCTACATGGATAATTTTCCGCATATCAAAGCATACTGGCCCATGCTCGGTCGTCAGCGTGCCCAGTTATCTTTGTCTTTCGGGGTGAATGACCTGGACGGAACCATTGATGATTCAACCAGGATCTATTCCATGGCCGGGTCAGAAGAGCAGCATCCTTCCCTTTCAACCACGGAACTGGTTGCACTCATTAAACAGGTAAAACGCGAACCAGTAGAAAGAGATACGCTGTATAATGAGATTAAAAATTATAAGGATATGAGCCTGTCTGAAATGGCATCCAGCCCATTATATAATTGAAAAACCCGTGCGTCGGATAACTATTATTTCTTAATGAATACCTTTAGATTCATGAAAGAGGCCGTCAGCCATCAACATTCGGATCAGTCGCACCCCCACGCAGGTCACGACCATAGCCACGAGGGCCATTCTCATGGAAAAATCATTGAGCTGCACTCCGTAAATTCTGCATTTATTATTGGAATTATTCTGAACCTGGCTTTCGTTATTATTGAAACCGTCGTCGGATTGGTCATTCACTCCCTCTCACTGCTCTCAGACGCCGGGCATAACCTCGCCGACGTGGCCAGTCTCGGATTATCCTTATTTGCGTTCCGCATGATGAAGGTAAAATCGAATACGGTTTTTACCTATGGTTATAAAAAAACAACCGTACTCGTGGCCTTGCTGAATGGAGGAATCCTGCTGATTTCCATTGGCGCCATCCTTTATGAATCCATCCACCGGCTGATTCTCCCCGAACCCTTACCTGGCAAAACCATTTCAATCGTTGCGGCGATTGGTATTCTTGTCAATGCCATCACCGCGCTGCTGTTTTTCCGCAACAAGGATTCGGATCTGAATATCAAAGGCGCTTTCCTCCACCTCCTGTCAGATGCCGTGGTGTCGGCCGCGCTGGTGATGGGAGGAATTATTATTATATATACAAAATGGTATTGGATGGATCCTGTCATGGGCATCCTGGTAGCGATTGTGATTGTATTCAGCACCTGGAACCTGTTGCGGGATAGTTTACGATTATCGCTCGATGCGGTTCCCCAGGGGATCGATTTACGCGCTGTACAGGTGGCCATTGAAAATATGACGGGTGTTCAGGATTTCCATCATATTCATATCTGGGCGCTGAGCACGACTGAAAATGCATTAACCGGCCACGTGGTATTGAAAAAGGAAATCGGGATGGAGGAACAGGAGAAAATTAAAAAAGATATCAAACACCAACTGCTCCATTTTAATATCCAGCATGTAACACTGGAAACAGAAACTGAAACACTCGCCTGCGAACCGAACCGCACGGCTAATCTTTCAGTAAATCCTTCACACTGATTTCCAGTTCAGCGCCTTCCGCATTCACGCGGTGGATCACGCCCTGTTTATCAATCAGGAATGAAGAAGGAATCATGTCCACACCATATGCTGAAGCAGACGGGGCTGCCCAACCCTTATCGTCTATTACCTGTATCCATTTGAGTTTATCGTGCTGAACGGCTTTTTTCCAGTCATCCGAATCTTCATCCAGTGAGATCCCGTAAATCTCAAGGCCTTTTTCATGATACTTATTGTACAGCCTGACCAGTTTAGGATTATTATGCCGGCAGGGGCCGCACCAGCTTGCCCAGAAATCAATCAATACAACTTTCCCTTTCAGTTCTGAAATGGTCACGAGCTTGCCGTTTAAATCCGGCAATGATAAATCAACGGCCGTTTGTCCGGGTCTCATTTGTGAAAATAGATTTAGGCTGATAAACATCAAAAACAGGGTATAACAGATCCGGTTCATTTGCAACAATCTTTTTTTGTGAACAGAGACTGGAATAAACGTATAAGTGAACGATAGATGGAATGTAAAACGTTCATGGTCCTGCAAAATTAATTATAAAACTCAGTTTAAGAAACTCCAGTAAATTCCCAAACGAATGATCAGTCCCGCATTGGGATAGGAAGGCGCCACAAAGTTATTATTCGTAAATCCAAATCCAAGGGCCGGGGTAACCTGTGCGGTATTCAGGTTTTCCGTACGGAAATAGGCCACAAAACTTCTTATCCTGAAATTTACATAGGCAGTCAGGTCGGGCAGGTGTTCCGCAATCCGGGTCTGATTCTGCGTAAAAAATTGTCCGATCACAGGTGAATAGGCATCCGCATTATAGGGCGAGAAATACCTGAATTCCACACCAAACGCAATGACCAGGTTTTTCAGACCGAACTTCCCTTCATATCCGATCTGGCCGGTTGTAACAAATAACGGGATATTGACAGGTGAAGCGCCGGCTTCTTTTTGTAAAACCACCAGGGCTCTCAGGATCAGGTGCCGGGAAAGTGCAAATCTTTTATCCGCAGAAATAACCAACACATTAAAAGGATTCGTTTCCTGGGCAGCCAGGTAGTATTTGTCAAAATACGGGTAATTATTCAGCAGGTAATAATTTCCCGTAAGGGTTAACTGAAGTTTGGGCTGGTCGATGGATCCAAAAAGATGGATCACATTTTCCTTGTTAAATGCCTGGCTGACACCAAATCCAAAACTGCTTTGCTGGGTCCAGGCCATGGAAACACTCCGGTTCACATTCTCAAAACCAACCTGTAAATAACCCAGGTTTTTACTGATCTGTCGCTTGAGGCTGATATATGCATTATAGTCGCCTGCATTATATCCATTCACATAAAAATTTCCGAAGGCTTCCACATCCCATTTTTTATTACGCGTTCTATTCCGGTATTCCGCGTGAATGAACAGATTATAAAGGGAGAGTTCTCCCTGATTATAGGTTCCGTTCATCGTTTGAAAAGAGATCCCCGCTTTCAGAAATTGTTGCGAATTTTTTGAATCCGGAAATGAATATAGAGAAAAATCATTCGTCAGGTTGTGCCAGAGATCACTCAGGTGCATGGTATCCGGCGTGGAAATAAAATTCAGATTATGCACATAATAACCCGTATCCGGCGCATAATCATTAAACGTTTCATGATAGGTAAAATAGCTGATGGTTTGCTCTGCGCGAAATTTGGGATAAAAAAGAGGAATCACAACCGAGTCCGTCACTACGGAATCCTTTATTCCGATGATATCATATTGCTGGCGAATCGTAAAAAATCCCGTCGTATAAAAAGTGCCGGTCGATATCTGTACGCCAAAGGGATTGTTGATCCCGGCAAAAGTTTGCGGATTTCCAATATTCGTTGGAATGGTAAACCGGTTCGTATAGGTCGGGGAAAGCAGGTCGGCATTATTCTGAATCCCCGCATTTTCGGCAGATTCCAACTTGCTTCCCAGCATGATCAGGAAAGCCTGATAGCGCTTATTCTTCGACTGAAACCAGGAAGTAAACCGGTAATTATTATGATTGGTATTCTGATTGCCGAAAGTACCCGGAGAATTAATGAGCCTGTATTGAAAAAAAGCATTCCAGTTCCGCGTAATGTTTTGTGTCGTGATCAGGTTGATCATCTGTTCCGCATTGCTGCCCAGCATATACCCCAGTTCCGAATACGGTTTGGTTACATTATAAAACTTTGCCGTTTCATTACTGTAAACATATGGATCATAGGCATGCCACCCCCCGTCCCATCCCGGTTTCATGAACGGGCTAAACACCAGGGAGTGTGATGCGGTACCGATATTGCCAAAATCAACAAAAGTCGGTTGTAACGGATAACGCAGGTAGAAATTATACACTTCAGAATCCAGTTTTTGTAAACGGCTGGAATCGAGGTAACGAAAAGTAATACTCGCTGTATCATCTTTGCGGTGCTGGAGGGAATCTTTTGATCCCCCACCGCCCGCCCCCTTGAAACGGCTCATCGGGTTCCCCTGTCCGCTGGCTGCCAGGCAACCGCTTATTAAAACTATGATTAGAAGAAGTCCTTTCATGCCGCTTCGCTGAATCCATGTATTTGCCTGAAAATTAATCATTCCCCGCGGGCTGGCGATTGATAAATCGTTAATATTCATATGGATGCCACCAATCCTTTGAAAATGGCGGTAAGCCGGGGCTCCGCGAGCCGGGCTTCATGCAGCACTTCTTCGTGGGTGATCGCATTATCTTCTTCCCGAATACCCATATCCGTTATAATGCTCATGGCAAATACATCCATTCCCAGATGAACGGCTGCAATGGTTTCCTGAACCGTACTCATGCCAACAGCATCCGCGCCGGCCAGGTGTAAAAATTTATATTCAGCCCTGGTTTCAAAAGTAGGCCCGGTGACACCCACATATACTCCTTCCCTGACTGGTATATTATTTTTGGCAGCAACTGATTTTGCTTTTTGAATAAGGTGTTTTTTGTAAGGCTCACTCATGTCAGGAAAACGGGGACCCTGGTTTTCTTCATTGGGACCGATTAATGGATTCACAATAAATAAACTGATATGATCGGTGATGATCATCAGGTCACCCACTTTAAACGACGGGTTCATACCACCGGCCGCATTGGAAAGTAAAAGCGTTTTTACGCCGAGAAAATGCATAAGGCGGACCGGAAAAACCACCTGGCTGGCCGCATATCCTTCGTAATAATGAAACCGGCCTGCCATCGCCACGATCTTTTTGCCGCCCATATTTCCAAAAATAAGCTGGCCGCTATGGCCGGCTACGGTAGAAACTGGAAAATCCGGAATCGAGGAATAGTCCATCTGGAATTCAATATCGATTTCTCCGGACAGGTTCCCGATTCCACTGCCCAGTACGATGCCTACAGAAAGTTGATGGGGATACGCTTTTTTAATAAAGTCAGCCGTTTGCTGAAGGTTTCTGATCTGGCTTTCCGTCATAGTATACCTATAAAATCCAAATAATCGAACCGGGCAAAGATAAGGGGCTGTCCTGTATCTGAACAGATTATCGGATGCGCGTATGGCGGAGTTCGAGCAGGTTTAATCCGTTGGCGTCAAAACCGCTCACCGCAGGATTTACCAGATGAATGACCTGGTCGTACCAAAGCGGAACGACCGGTGCATCGTTCATGATGAGCTGGTCCATTTTCCTGTACAGGACGAACCGGATACTATCGTTATTTTCTACGAGTGAACTCCGGTAAAGGGAGTCGAAGGCTGCATTTTTATAACGCGTATAATTGGGAGGTGCCGGATTTTCGGCATAAAAAACACTCAGGTAATTTTCCGCATCGGGATAATCGCCGATCCAGCTTCCCCTGAAAAACAAGGCCTGGGATTTGGCCGTTTCTTCGAGCAATAAACTTTTCTGTGTGATATCAACCTGCACTTTGATTCCTATCTCTTCCAGCTGGTGGGAAATAAATCCAGCCAGGTCTGCATATATATCAATTGTTTTCAGCGTGACGGGCGGAAGTCCTGTTCCCTCCGGGAATCCGGCCTCCCGCAGTAATCGCCGGGCCTTCTCCGGATCATAATGATATCCATGCACGATGGATGAATCAAAACTTGGAAGGCCGGGCGGGATAAATCCGCTTTCTGCCGGCGTTCCGATTGAATTCCGCAGGTACATCAGCATTTTGCGGCGGTCAAACCCGTAATTAATGGCCTGGCGGATTTTCAATAATCGCAAAGGGGATGCTTTTACCGCCGGCAGGCTGCTGTCCACCACAATCCCCAGGTATTCTGTATTGAGATAAGGACTTTTTGAAAGTTGTATCCTGCCAATCCAGTCTTTTTTTAAATCTCCTTTTTTATTCAGGACTTCGTCTTTAAATGAAGGATCGATATCATTCATAAAATCCAGCCGCCCCTGTTGTAATAATAAAAATTCTGTCGCCCGGTTGTCAAAAAAACTGATCTTGATGGCGTCCAGGTAGGGAAGCCGGTTTCCGTCCCGGTCCCTTTCAAAATAATTTTCATTTTTAACCAGAATCAGATCCTGCCCTTCTTCCCAACTTTTAAATTGAAAAGGGCCCGTTCCACAGGGATGATTCCTGAAATCCTTCCCGTATTTTTCAACCACTTCCTGCGGAACCACCGAGCAATATTGCATGCTAAGTAAGCCCAGCATGGGATGAAAAGGCGTCAGCAGCCTGAGTTCAAAAGTAGAATCATCGGCTGCCTTAAAAGCTTCCGGGCCGGAAATTCTCTCGTTAAAAATCCAGGCCCCGCTGCTGGCCGTTTTTTTATCCAGTAACCGGGAAAGACTGTAAACGATATCTGATGCTTTCAAAAGCCGCCCCCTGCCACCGGAAAAAACATCGTTGTCATGAAAATAAACATCGCTGCGCAGGTGAAACCGGTAAGTTTTTTTATCGGGAGAAATATCCCAGGATTTTGCCAGGGAAGGAACGATGTTTAATTTGTTATCCGTCTGTACCAGTGTATTATACAACTGATGAACCGGCCAGATGACAGACTGGTTTTTTGCAAATGCCGGATCCAGGCTGGCAATACCGGTAGGTTCGTTGTAGCGGAAAGTTTTTTTATTACTGGTTGAATGGGACTGACAGGCGGCGAATGCAAAACAGGTTATTAAAAAAAATAAAGAGACCTTTCCTTTTCTATTGAACATGTTCATCCGGATACGAAAATCGCATTTATGATTCATCCTGCGAAAAGGATTTCAGTTTTAACGCTTGTTTGCAACCTGTTTTTTTTATTTCTGCATGCGCAGCAGGATACTATTCAATTTACGCACGCAGACTCGCTGAGGGGATCACCCAATGCAGAACGTGCATACGATGTAATGAAATACGATATTTCGTTCACCCCTGATTATGTAAATAAATCCATCCGGGGAAAAAATACCATCACCTATACCGATTCGGGACTTCAGGTTATTCAGATAGATTTGCAGGTTCCGCTCGGGATAGACAGTATCCTGCAAGATGGTCATCCGTTGAAATTCCAGCGGGATGGAAATGCCTTTCATGTTCAAACGCCGGACCCGGGCCGGCCGAAAAAAAGTTGCATAGCCTGCACAAGAAAACTCACTGTCTATTATCATGGCAACCCCCAGATTGCCGTCAGACCTCCTTGGGATGCAGGTGGATTTATTTTTACAAAGGATTCCCTGGGCCGCCCCTGGATGAGTGTGGCCTGCGAAGGAACGGGCGCCAGTGTGTGGTATCCCTGCAAGGATTATCTGGGGGATGAACCGGATAGCGGTGCGATGCTGACCATGATCGTACCCGATAGTCTGGTAGCTATCGGGAATGGCAGGCTGGTCAGAAAATTCCCGGCCGGAAAAGGATTGATGGGCTGGACCTGGGCGGTCGTGAATCCGATCAACAACTATAATATCATTCCCTATATCGGCAAATATGTGAACTGGCATAAAAATTTTTATGGCCAGAAAGGAAACCTGGACTGCAGTTTCTGGGTGTTGGACTATGACCTGAAAAAAGCATTGAAACATTTCACCATCGTGGATTCCGTGCTGAGTTGTTTTGAATTGTGGTTTGGTCCCTATCCATTTTATGAAGACGGTTATAAACTCGTTCAGGCGCCTTACCTGGGCATGGAACACCAGAGTAATATCGCATATGGAAATAATTTCATGGAGGGGTACCTGGGCAAGGATCTTTCTGAAACCGGTTGGGGACTGAAATGGGATTATATCATTGTGCACGAAAGCGGACACGAATGGTTTGGAAACAATATCACCTGTAAGGACATCGCGGATGAATGGATCCATGAGTCATTTACCTCGTACAGCGAAACCCTTTACACAGGAAATTACTTTGGCAGGAAAGCGGGCGATGAATATTGTATAGGAACCAGGAAAAGTGTGGAAAACCTGCATGCCATCATTCAATATTATGGAGTGAACCATGAGCCGGATGGAACAGATGAATATTTCAAGGGCAGCAATATGATACACACCATTCGTCAGGTGATACATGATGAAGAGATGTTCCGCAGGATTATGCGCGGACTGAATCAGCATTTTTATCATCAGACCGTAACGGCCCTGGATATCCAAAATTATATCAATAAAACGACCGGCATCAATTTTACACCTGTATTCAATCAATATCTCCGGTCGAGGTCAGTTCCGGTGCTGGAATACAAATTCGAAGGTAAAAATCTGTTATACCGATGGGCAGACTGCAACCCGGATTTTAATATGCCCGTTCTGGTTGATGTAAATGGTGCCCGCTGGCTGAGACCTACGAAAGAATGGAAAAAGGAAAAGATTTCCATGATCAATCCTGTATTGCAGATTGATAAAAACTTCTATGTTTTACAGAGGAAAGTTGAATAATTTTTGCAGGATCCCACCGACCAACACCCGCCAACGGCTCCCGCCTGAGGCGGGACCAACCCTGCCTGCCGGCAGGCAGGCGCCAAGTGAAATCATTTGATCCAAATCCTTCATCTTTGCAGCGCAACATTTTTTTGGCATGAGCACCATCCGGCGGCAAAGCATTCTTTCTTCAGGTATTATTTACCTCGGCTTTGTACTGGGTTTTTTTAACACCTATCTCTTTACACGCCAGGGAGGGTTCACCCAATCAGAATATGGACTCTATGGTATTTTCATAGCGATGGCCAACATTATCAATTCCTTCGCTAACCTGGGCATGCAGGCGTATATCCATAAATTCTATCCATACTACCAGGATAATCTGAAAGTAAAAGATAATGATATGATGGGATGGGCTTTTGTCACCTCCCTGCTGGGTTTTATTATGGTGCTCGCAGCCGGTTATATTTTCAAAGACCTGGTTGTAAGGAAATTTTCCGCACACTCTCCGGATTTTGTAAAATATTATGCATGGGTATTTCCTATGGGGTTTGGACTTACCATGTATTCGATTTTGGAAGCGTATGCCTGGCAGCTGAAAAAATCAGTGCTGACCAGTTTCCTGCGGGAAATGCTGTTTAAACTGATCACTTCCGTGCTTGCGGTTTTTTTCTTTCTGCGTGTGATACATAGTTTTGATTTATTCATTAAACTATTTGCGCTTGTTTATCTGCTGCTGGCGCTGATCCTGTTGGTCATATTGATACGTTCAGGAGAACTTCATCTGACCTTTCGCGTAAGCCTTGTTACTAAAAAGTTTTTTAGAAAAATCATTACCCTTTCCGGATTTATCTGGAGTGGAAGCCTGATACAGAATATTGCCATCGTATTTGATACCCTCGTCATTACGGCCGTGCTGCCAAATGGATTGGCCTGGGCAGGAATTTTTGCGCTGGCCCAAAACATTGCCAGCCTGATCCAGGCACCTCAGCGGGGCATCATAGCCGCCTCCCTGGCCCACCTGTCGAGAGCATGGAAAGATAAGAACCTGGCAAAGATCCAGCGCATTTATCAGCGGTCATCCATTAATCAGTTAATTTTTGCATGCGGCATTTTTGTTTTGATTTGGATCAATTTCACCGACGGCGTAAAAAATTTCCATTTACAGCCGGCCTATGTGCAGGCGCAGCCTGTCTTTTTATTTCTCGGGCTCTGGCGCATCGTGGACATGGGCACAGGCCTGAATTCACAGATTATCGGCACATCCACCCGATGGCGATTTGAATTTATTACCGGGATTATTCTGCTGGGTATCACCCTGCCGCTGAATTATATCCTCGCCAAAAAAATGGGCGTGGTGGGTCCGGCGATCGCCACGCTGGTTTCTTATGTCATTTATAATTCTATCCGGTATGTATTCCTGTTGCGGAAATTCAATATGCAGCCTTTCAATAGTAAAACTTTGTTAACCCTCTTTCTGGCAGGCACCGGTTATTATTTCACCTACTTATTATTCAGCCAAATACATGGTTTCCTTGCCATGGCCGTCCGGAGCCTGTTTTTTATGTTATTCTATCTGGCCGGAACACTGTTTTTTAATTTATCACCCGATGTGATTCCCGTTTGGAATACTTTGAAAAAGAAACTTGCGATTCCGTATCTTCGCACCCGCAAATAAGCAAAGTTCTTCAACATGATCACGAGACGAAATATCAGGGTTAAAATAATGCAAACCCTGTACTCCCTGGAGGCGCAGGATAATGATAAAACGGGAGATGCTCAAAGGATCCTGCAAAAACATTTTGACCAGTCCAGGCAACTTCTTATTTACCTTATTTATTTTCTGACAGAACTCGCCCGGTATGCTGAAACAGATTCACTCCGGCGTTCTTCCAAACATCTGCCTACCGAACTGGATAAAAATGTAAATACTAAACTGGCAGGCAACCAGTTACTCTGGAAAATGCTGGAACAGGAATCTTATCTGAAAATTCTGAAGAAAGATAAGCCCGAACTGATCGATTCTACCGATATGGTAAGGAAGTTATATCTCGAATTCCGGGATTCAGAAGTGTATAAAGAATATATTTCTGAAAACAGCCGGGATAAAAAACCGGAGAAAGAAATCCTGGAATTTATTTTCAACGATTTCATGCTGGCTAATGAAGCCTTTGAATCACACCTGGAAGAAATCTTTCCCAACTGGAGCGACGATGCGGAAATGATGCAGAAACTGGTGACAGGCTACCTGAATAAAACAACTGCTTTTAATTTTGAAGAAATTGTAAGTGCTGAAAAAGCCGGTTTCGGCCGTGAACTGCTGGCGGCCGTGATTGATAAAAGAGTTATATCTATGGAACTGATCCGCCCCAAACTAAAAAACTGGGACGCCGACCGGATCGCCACGCTGGACATGATCCTGATGCAGATGGGAGTTTGCGAGTTTCTTTTTTTTGAAACCATTCCGCCAAAAGTAACCATCAACGAATATATTGACCTGGCCAAGGATTACAGTACCCCGCTGAGCGGGCAATTCGTAAACGGCATACTGGACAATATTCACAAGGAACTGGTTGCTGAAAACAAAATGCATAAAGTGAATTTCAAGGCCTCCTGATCTATAACAGCTTTTTTATATAGGTTTGCAAAAAACAGACACTGATGCGCGCGACTTTTTTATTGTTATTCCTGGGCAGCACGCTGTTTTCCTGCCGGGAAAACGATTCAAAGAAAAACGGGACCACGTCTATGGAGATTCCGAAAGACAGTACCCTGTTCACCCGCATTACCTGGCTTGATTCGACGACCCATGATTATGGCTCCATTCCGGAAGGCCGGAAACTGGACGTGACATACCGGTTTTTAAATTCAGGAAGCAAACCCCTGATCATTGCGCGGGTTCAGCCAAGCTGTGGTTGCACGGTTGCCGAACAGCCTGAGGAGCCGATCCTGCCGGGCAAAGAGGGTGTTATCAAGGCAACTTTTAACAGTGAAGGCCGGATTGGAATCAACCACAAAAAAATATATATAATGGCCAATACCCTGGGTACCCAGAGTAACGAAGTGCAGTTCAGTGTTTTGGTTGAAAAGAAAAAATGGTAAGATTAAGCATTAAATAAAAACAATACAATGAGTCATTCAGTTATTTTTTTACAGGCTTCCCCCGGAGGCAGCAATTTCAGTTTACTTTTATTAGGAGGTATGGTCCTCGTCTTCTGGCTATTCATGATTCGTCCCCAGGCTAAAAAAGCGAAACAGGCAAAATTATTCCAGTCCAATATGGCAAAAGGCGATAAGATCGTTACCATTGCCGGCATTCATGGAACTGTAAATAAAGTAAACGAAGATGGAACCATAATGCTGGAAACCAGCCCGGGCAGTTATATGAAAATTGAAAAAAGCGCCATTTCCATTGAATGGACGCAGAATATCAATAAAGCTGCGGTTGTGGTTGCAGACAAAAAATAATTAACTTTTTAAGAACGCTTCCCTCCGGAAGCGTTCTTTTTTCAGGGAAACGCGTTTCATGTTAAAAATCGGATTAACCGGTGGAATCGGTTCAGGAAAAACTACGGTGGCACAGATTTTTGAAGTGCTGGCCATACCTGTATATTATGCCGATCAGGCGGCCAGGGATCTCATGAATAATAATGCAGACCTGAAAGAACGGATTATTTCTGCGTTTGGATATCAGAGTTATAAAGAAGGGAAACTGGACCGGGCCTATATTGGCAACCTGGTTTTTGGAGATGATCAAAAGCTCGATCTGCTCAATTCAATCGTACATCCGGCTACCATAAAGGATGCTGAAGAATGGATGGGAAAACAAACAACCCCCTACGCCATAAAAGAAGCGGCGATCATTTTTGAAACCGGACTGGAAAAATATTTCGATTTTATTATCGGGGTTTCCGCTCCCCAGCCGCTTCGGATTCAAAGAGTCATCGACAGGGATCATTCGACTGCTGAAAACATCCTGCAGCGCATACAGCAGCAGATGGATGAAAGTGAAAAGATATCCAGGTGTGATTTCGTCATTCATAACGACGGAACAGATACCCTGCTGCCGCAGGTGCTTGCAATTCATAAGACCCTTCTGGCAAAAGCGAATTTGAGGATTTGAGAATATATTTCCAAATTCCCAAATTACCTCAGTTTCGCCAATGCCTCACTGATCCGGCTCCAGGCTTTTTCAATGTTTGCCATGCTGTTTGCGAAAGAGAAGCGGATACATTTTGGTTCACCGAAAGCATCTCCCATCACGGAAGAAACATGGGCGGTATTTAATATATACATGCAAAGATCGTTGGAGTTTTTGATGATATTTCCTCCATCCGATTTACCGAAATAATAGGATACGTCCGGGAAAATATAAAATGCCCCTTCCGGCTTAAAAGTTTTTATTCCCGGAATCTTACCGACCAGTTCCATCGTCCTCGCTCTTCTTTGAGTGAATTCATCCACCATTTCAAAACTGGGTTTCAGATCTGAAGTAAGCGCCGTAACGGCTGCTTTCTGTGTGATGGAATTGGTGGCACTGGTAAACTGCCCCTGTAATTTCTCCGTGGCCCTGGCAATTTCTACAGGTGCAGCAATATAACCCAGCCTCCATCCCGTCATGGCAAACCCTTTACTCAGGCCGTTTACGATCACGATCTGGTCCTTCAGATCCAAAAACTGCGCAATGCTTTCATGTTTGCCGATATAGTTGATATACTCATAAATTTCATCCGAAATGATGGTCACTTCCGGATGTTTCCTGAAAACGACGGCCAGCGCTTCCAGTTCTTTGTAACCATACACGGCTCCGGAGGGATTACAGGGAGATGAAAATAAAAATACTTTCGTTTTCGGCGTGATGGCCGCTTCCAGCTGTGCGGGCGTTATTTTAAAACCAGACTCCAGGGAAGTATGCACTTCAACCACTATCCCGCGGGCAATTTTGACAAGTTCAGAATAGGTTACCCAATACGGGGTTGGGATGATGACTTCGTCCCCGTCGTCCACCAGAGCCAGGATGGTATTGGCCAGACTTTGTTTGGCTCCTGTTGAAGCAACAATTTCTTCCGGTTTATAATTCAGGTTATTATCTCTCCTTAATTTTTCACAGATCGCTTCACGCAGATCCAGGAATCCCGGAACCGGGGTATAATGACTCCAGTTTTCATCAATCGCTTTTTTTGCCGCGTCCTTAATATGCTGGGGTGTATCAAAATCGGGTTCGCCCAGACTCAGGTCAATGATATCAAAACCTTTTGCGCGCAGTTCACGGCCTAGTTTAGCCATTTTTAATGTCTCCGGCTCGCTGAAACGGGATAAAATAGAAGATAATTGCATAGTTGTTTATTGCGCCGCAAATGTACGATTTTTTTAAAACCATCCATTACGCGTGAAGCATGATGCTTGACGCTTCACGCATGATGCGGAACGCCTAATTAAGCCGAATGGATTTCAACCGAAATGTATCCGGGCCCGACAAGGTATCGGGATAACCCTGCAGAAATACATTGTAATTTTTTGTGCTGTCGAATGTATAAGATCCCATGTACCAGAAATTAGTACTGTCCACACCTGCCGGTCTGGCACTGTCTACATATGCAAACACATTGTTTTTCCCAATATGAACCGTGGAGATGCCATAGTCGGAAGGATTCGGATTATATCCGACAAATAAGCTGGGACTGATGTTAATGGTGTCCCGGTAACTTGCCTTCGCGTTAACGCCCGTCGTATCCCTGGGAAAAACAACTAATAAACCAAAAGCTGAGCCCGGGGTAAAATTTAAATACCGGATATAGGTAAATGTATCGGTCCGGTTCCCCTGGTAATCCTGGAAAACGATGACATGGATGGTTTTTTGATTTAAAGTATCATATACAAAAAGACTGTAGTTATTAGCCTGTTGCAAAGCCGTATTTCCGGATATAATCGGGCTGTCATTTATTAACACCTGAAGGTATTGTACACCAGCCGTGGTTGTATCGTACGGACTGTTGGGGTTTTCAGTCGTCTGCCCATAACTCAGTGGTTCAGTAAATAAAGGGATCCCGTCAAACTCCAGGATGATGGGTCCGGCATTGTAAGCGGTATGGGTAACGTTTATAAATGCCTTATTTGCATTGATATTGGCCGTTTTTTTACAGCAAATAAGGCTTATAACCAAAAGTGTAAGGCTGAAGGCTTTTATCCTGTAACACAGAGAACCGGGGTTGAACTTGTTCAATATCATGTATTCGCGCGGATTATGTTGATATTCCCTTTTTTAAAGCATGAAAGTAGCAAAACAAGGCTTCTAAACAATCGTCTTAACATTTTAGTTATCAATTGGAAAACCTATCTTTGCCGCTCTAAAAAAAAACCGAAAGCCAATGAGAGCGCTGGTTAGCATATTTGCAGGTTTACTGATTGCCATATCCCTTTATCAATTGTCATTTACCTGGTTTGTGAATCAACACGAATCTGCGATGACACAGAAAGCTGAAAGATTTGTCAAAAATAATTATCCCGCGCCCGAAAAAAAATATCCGGGCAATAAGGATTTGCAGGTTTTGTACAAGGATAGCCTGAGCCTTTTGGTTCGTGCACGTACAGAAAAGCTGCTGGATTCGACCAAAGAAACCAAGATTACCTGGTGGGGAACCACGTACCAGAAGTCAAAAGAAAGTGAACTCCTGCTCGGGTTGGATTTACAGGGCGGGATCAATGTGACCCTGGATATTGAACTCAAAGAACTGATCAGGGGGCTTGCCAATAATCCCCGCGATGCAAGTCTTGTGAAAGGCATCCAGCTGGCGGATCAGAAAAAATTAACCAACGGGGGAGCCAATTATATTGACCTGTTTTCTACCGCTTTTGGAGAAGCAAACCCCGGTGTTAAGCTCGCTCCGTTATTTGCGAATTCAAACAGAAACAAACTGAAGTTTGAATCTTCAGATGGTGACGTGATTCGTTTCCTGCACGACCAGGCTTTGGCAGGTATGCATCAGACTTTTAAAGTATTAACCAACCGGATTGATAAATTCGGCGTTTCCCAGCCAAATATCCAGCTCGATGAGAACAAAGGGATCATCACCGTGGAACTCGCCGGCGCAACGGATCCGGACCGTGTAAGAAAATATCTTCAGTCCTCCGCCAACCTGCAGTTCTGGGAACTATATAATATTCAGGAATTATCCACCTCCCTGCAGAATTCCGAAAAGATTCTGCAGAAATATCTGAATGGCGTAAGAGATTCAGCATCCCTTGCGAAGCAGGATAGCACAGCCGACAGCACCTCGAGTGCACTCAACCGGAATCCTTTCCGGATTCTGCGTTTCAATCAGCCCCAACAGGACGCCAAAGGACAGGTTCAGTATCCATCAGCCCTTGCGGCTGCATTATTGAAAGATACTTCCACATTTAATGGTTATATGGAAATTGCGGCCGTTCGAAACCAGTTCCCGGGCAATATGAAATTCGCCTGGGGTAAACTGAATTTTGATGATAACGGAAAAGCATTACCCTACCTGGAACTCTATGCCATCAAAACCATTCCCGGAAATGACAGGGCTAAACTGGAAGGAGAAGTGATTACGACCGCCCGGCAGGATTACGATCCGGTAACCGGCGGAGTGGTCGTTGAAATGAGCATGAACAAACACGGCGCTGATGTATGGGGCAAAATGACTGGTGACAATGTGGGCAAACCAATTGCTATTACATTGGATGATGTCGTTTATTCGGCTCCGGTTGTGAATGGTGCGATTACAGGAGGGAATTCCCAGATTACCATGGGGAACAGAAGCAGCAGTATCGTGGTGAATGAGGCACAGGATCTTGCCAATATTTTAATTAGTGGTAAACTGAATGCCCCGGCACGTATCGTGCAGGAACAGGTCGTTGGACCCACCCTCGGGAAAGCAGCCGTTAAAGGGGGGGGAATGGCTTTCGCCATTTCATTCCTGGTGATTTTCACCCTTATGCTGGTATATTATAATACCGCCGGATGGGTTGCCAATATTGCCCTGATTTTAAACCTTCTGTTTACAATCGGAATTCTGAGCGCCATGCATGCCACGCTCACCGCACCCGGTATTGCCGGTCTGGTGTTGACGATTGGTATGGCCGTGGATACGAACGTTATCATATTTGAAAGAATTAAGGAAGAACTGACGCGGGGGAAAAGTTATCAGCTGGCCGTGAATGATGGTTACCGCCGTTCACTCGCACCGGTACTCGATGCCCACGTGACCACCTTCCTGACGGCTGCTATCCTGGCTTATTTCGGTCTTGGACCCGTACTTGGGTTTGCCACCACACAGATGCTGGGTATCTCCCTTTCTCTTTTCTGCGGAATCCTGGTATCCAGACTGGTCACCGATTTCTATACAAATAAAAACAGGCATTTCCAATACTTCACCGGTATTTCCAAAAAGGTGTTCCAGCATGCCAACTTTAAATTCATTGAATTCCGTAAAGTGGCTTATGTCATTTCAGCGGTCGTCCTGGTGCTGGGTATATCTGCTTATTTCCATGGATTTCAGAAAGGGGTTGAATTTTCCGGTGGAAGAAGTTATATCGTTAACTTTCATAAGCCCCTCATCGAACAGGAAATTAAGGATGCACTCAATGTACAGTTCGGAAAATATCCGGAAGTAAAAACCTACGGTTCCAATCAGCAGTTTGAAATCACGACGGATTACCTGGTAAACCGGGAAGGATCTTCGGCTGATTCGATCGTAGCCAGTAAAATGTTTACCGGACTCGTACATTTCCTACCCGCAGGTACCACGACACAGGAATTCACAGGCACCCATAAGTTTATACAACAGTCAAAAAAAGTGAGTGCCTCCATTTCGGATGATTTGAAAGCCGGTGCCGTAAAAGCAACTGTCTTCGCACTGATCTTTATTTTCATTTATATATTTATCCGTTTCCGAGACTGGAGATATTCCCTGGGTACCATCATCGCCCTTTTGCATGATGTACTGGTTGTACTGGCAGTATATTCTTTTTTACCGGCACTTGTTCCCTTCCCGTTGGAAATAGACCAGCATTTTATCGCGGCAGTTCTGACGGTGATCGGGTTCTCCATGAACGATACAGTGATTGTATTTGACAGGATCCGGGAAGACAGCAGAATCCTGCGCGGTAAAACAAAAGCAGAGATTATCAATAAAGCAGTAAATGAAACCCTGCCGAGAACGGTAATGACTTCCCTTACAGTCTTCCTGACCATCCTGATCCTCTTCCTGGTGGGTGGCGAAGTAACGAAAGGATTTGCCTTCGCCATGCTGATCGGTGTGATTACAGGAACTTACTCATCCATCTTTGTGGCGGCGCCGGTTCTTATTGACCTGGCAAGGAAAAGACCGCTGGGGGCCGCTGATACGGATACTTCCAAACCCATTATTAAAAAACAAACGGCCTTGCCCAGTAAGGCGTAAAGCCAGATCAGATTTTATAAAAAGCAAAACCCTCACAGAGATTATCTGGGGAGGGTTTTTATTTATTGGAAAGATTTATTTTCCGATCAGCAAACTGCCAACTGACAACTTCTATGGATGAGGTGGCAATGGCGGATGTGGTGGCATTGGCGGATGCGGTGGCATTGGCGGATGCGGAGGCATTGGCGGATGCGGTGGATATTGCGAGCGGCTATGATAAGACACTGCATGATAATTTCCAGGATAATGATGATAATACCGGTGATGATATGTATGGTAATAATGACCCTGATAATAACCGTGATGGTGAACATAGTAATGACCATGATATCCATGGCCGGGAGGCGGTGGATGCATCGGGGGGCGCGACTGACTGAATGCCAAGACTGAACAGAACATCAGGCAGGCTAATATCGAAAATACTTTCAAACTCAATACGGATTGTATACTTGTTGTTGTGTTATTCATAGTTTCATCTGTGCAATTCAGATGCCAGCACGATTTCTTATTTTCTTTTACCATTTGTCGGGATGAATTGCCTCATAATAATAGGAACCCCCTCCTAAGGCGTTAAGCGTTAAGCGTTAAGCGTTAAGCGTTAAGCGCTAAGCGTTAAGCGCTAAGCGCTAAGCGTTGTTGTGCATATGCGGCGGATGATGCATTGACTTGCCTCCGGAATGGGGATGACAATGCCGGTTATAATGATGATCGTATCGGGAATGATGATGATAGTGCCAGGTTATTATTTTTTGTTTTCCTTATAACGCTTGTCGGGAGTTCCGTCTTTTTTTGCATGCGTAGTGGCAGGAGCTGCTTTGGCTGCATCTTTATTTGACTTATACCGCATATCCGGTGTACCGTCTTTTTTCGTCGGTGCTGCGGTGGTCGAAGGTTTGACAGTTGTAGCAGCCGTTGTAGCAGGTTTCTTAGCTTTGGCAGGTGTGGCCTGCGCCGGCTTCGTCTGTGCCTGTGTAAAACCAGTAAAACCAGTCAGAAGAATAAAAGCAAGGAGCATTATTTTCATACAGAAGCAATTTTTTTTGTACTGCTAATGTAAAAAAACAGACAGGTTTCCGCAAATTTAATTGCCCGCTAAAAAGAGTTTTTAGATTGAAATTCAACTCTTTAACTGCTGCTTAACCATTTTTGTAATTTTATAGGCGTTAAACTAACCCAATTTTGCGTTTTCAGTTTTTTACATCCATGAGATCATCTATGCTGAAATGGCTGGTTCTGTCGGCCACCATGTTAATCGGTTTAATTGTGATCGTGCAGCTATACTGGCTTACGAAGGTTTATTCCTTTGAACAAAAACAATTCAATACCAATGTGGTCAAAAGTCTCCGCGGCGTTTTTGAAGATCTGCAGATGAATGATGACCCTTCCATGAGCCTGCAGCAACTCATTCACAATCCGGCCAACGATTATTATCTATTCCAGGCGGATACGATTCCGGAACAGGACTCCCTAACCTATTATGTACGTAAGGAATTCGGGGATTTTGATGTATTGACAGATGTAAAACTGGGAGCATACAGCAGGAAGGAAAAGAAATATATTTATGAAAACTATATCCCAACCGTCGCTTCCGGATTCAACGTAACACCGGCCATTGGTTTACCCGTATATTCAGAAGAATACGATCATATACTTCTTTATTTTCCCCATCGCTCCCAATATATCCTTGGTCAGATGAATTTCTGGATCATCAGCAGTGTGGCCCTTTTCCTGGCGCTGATCGGACTGGCGATCAGCCTGTTTTATTTTTATCGTCAGAAATTCCTTGCTGAAGTACAAAAAGATTTCGTTAATAATTTTACCCATGAATTCAAAACCCCGCTGGCAGTTATAAAAATTGCATCCGATGTACTTGCACAGCACGATATCGGCCAGAAACCGGACAGGCTCAAAAGATATGCATCCATCATCCAGAACCAGACGACGCATTTGCAAAACCAGGTTGAAAAACTCCTGAAATCCGCTTCAGCAGAAAATAAAAAATTCCCGATCGAAAAAGAAACTGTCCAGCCTGCCAGGCTGATCGAACAGGCCCTGAATAAACTTCAGCCACTGATCGAACAGAAAAACGCCCTTATTGAATTAAAAGTGGACAACTTCGAAACAAATATTCATGCGGATGAAGGTCACCTGGAACTGGCTATTATAAATATTTTAGAAAATGCATTGAAATATTCCAATTCACCCCATATTATTGTCGAAACCGGTAAAGAAGAATCTGATTATTTTATTTCTGTAAAAGACAACGGCATCGGAATGGAAAAAAAATATCATAAAAATATTTTTAAAAAATTTTACAGAATACCGACCGGTAACGTGCATGACGTAAAAGGGTTCGGTCTCGGATTGAATTTTGTCAAGCGGATCATCGATGGTCATGGCGGAAAAATTCGGGTAAACAGTTTGCCCGGAATAGGAACTGAATTCAGGTTACTCATCCCTTTGCAGGGTTAATTAAAAAAGAATCATTCAAAATGAATTTAAAATCAAGAGTATTATTGGCAGAAGACGACCTTTCATTAGGATATGTAATAAAGGATAACCTGGCAGATGCGGGTTATGACGTCGTTCTGTGCGCAGACGGTCAGGCAGCCATAGACAAATTCAGTAAAGAAAGTTTTGACATCTGTCTGCTCGACGTGATGATGCCCAACAAAGACGGATTTGCGGTGGCTAAAAAAATCAGGCAGCAAACGGACCTGGTTCCGATCCTGCTGATTACGGCCAAGTCGCTGGAAGAAGACCGCATCCATGGTTTTGAGTGCGGGGCAGATGATTATATCGTTAAGCCATTCAGCATGCAGGAACTTCTTTTACGCATCGATGTATTTTTACGCCGAACTAAAAAAATGTATTCCGAACGCGACTTGAACTTTCAGATCGGAAAAATGAAATTTTCATTTAACGATCTCAAACTAACCATGGCCGGAATCTCGTATAATATGACACAGAAAGAAGCAGAGCTGCTTTTATTCCTGTGTGAACATCCAAACAAGATTCTCAAAAGAGAAGAAGTGCTGCTTCATGTTTGGGGAAAAGACGATTACTTTTTAGGAAGAAGTATGGATGTTTTTATTACCAAACTCAGAAAATATTTTAGGACAGACAATTCCATCCAGATCGAAACGATTCATGGAATGGGTTTCCGTTTCAATGCTTCTGTTCAATAGTTCCAAAGTTTTTATTACATAAAATCCACATGTCACTCAAACATTTTGCACTCATTTTTCTTACGCTTTGGATCAATGGAGTATCCGGCCAGGTTCATTCCGATACGCTGCACATAAACCTGGACAGTGCAGAGCGGCTGTTCATCAACGGTAATTTTACACTGCTGGCACAGAAATATAATATCCAGGCTCAGAAAGCCCAGGAAATCCAGGCAAAACTATATCCCAATCCTAACTTTTCCTTTTCCTATAGTTTATATAATTCGACAACAAAAAAGTTTTTCCCTACGGGACCCGGTACGACCGGAGGCGATTTCTCATTGCAACTTTCGCAAATGATTTATCTCGCTGGTCAAAGGAATAAACAGGTTAAAATGGCAGAGGCCAACACCCGCCTTTCTGAATTCCAGTTTTACGACCTGATCCGAACCTTAAAATACACCCTGCGTACGGATTTTTATAATATCCATTTCCTGTTGCACTCAGCGGCTGCCTATAATGAAGAAATAAAATCCCTGCAACAGGTCGTCAACGCCTTTGAAGCACAGGAAGGCAAAGGATATATCGCAGAAAAAGAAGTAATCCGGATAAAAGCCCAGTTATATACTTTACTCGGAGAATTTAACAGCCTGACCGGCCAGATCAATGATCAGGAAAGCGAACTCAGGCTGGTACTTCAGATCAGGTCTTCCTTTATAGTTCCCTTACTGGATTCGGCCAAACTGAATTCATTAAACCCGGATGCCTATCCGCTGGCTACCCTGCTGGATTCAGCGCTGGTAAACCGAGCAGATCTGCAGATCGCCAGAACCAATACGGAAGCCAGTAAACTCAATTATAATTATCAGAAATCACTGGCCGTCCCCAATTTGACACTGGCGCTCTTATACGAAAAACAGGGCAGTTACGTGGATAACCTCCCCAGCCTGGGTGCTGCCATTGACCTGCCATTCTTCAACCGGAACAAAGGAAATATCCTGACAGCCAGGATCCAGACCGATGCCAGTAATGCATTGCAGCAAAGTGCGGAAGCCACGGTACAGGAAAATGTTTCACATGCATTGGAAAAAGCATTTGCCAATGATAAAATGTTCCGGACCATTGATCCGAAATTCCTGAAGGATTTTGATCACATGCTGCATGAGGTGCTGACCAATTATGAAAAAAGGAATCTGACCCTGCTTGATTTTCTTGATTTTTATGAATCCTATAAAGACAATATACTTTCCTCAGATAATATACAGTTCAACCGGCTCAGTGCTTTTGAAGACATAAATTTTTATACAGGAACCGAATTCTTTAAACCATAATTTCCTTTCGAAAAAATGAAAATTTATCATAGTTACCTGATCGCATTCCTTTTCACAACTGCCCTTGTATTTAATTCCTGCAAGGATGCACCTGTGAAGGAAGATGAAAAAAAAGGATATGTGTTGCCCGATTCTCTGTTAAAAACAATTGTAATTGATACCGTCACCAACTCCCGGATATTAAATACGCTCACACTGACAGGCAAGGTGGACTTCAATGAAGACAATGTGATCAGGATTTATCCAACGATCAGCGGGCAGGTTTCTGATATTAAAGTCATGACAGGCGATTATGTAAAAAAGGGTCAGGTACTGGCAATCCTCAGAAGTTCCGACATGGCCAGTTTCAGTAACGATTTTGTAACCGCACAATCCAATGTGGAGATCGCAAAAAAATCGATGGAAGCAACGAACGATATGTACAAAAGCGGGCTCGCCTCCCAACGGGATCAGCTGTCAGCACAGGAAGGATATAACCAGGCTGTATCTTCTTTTGAAAAAGCAAAACGCGTTTTAAGTCTGAACGGCGGAAGTATGACCGGTGAATATATCGTCAAGTCCCCCATTGACGGATATGTGGTAGACAGGCAAATCAATAATAATATGATGATCCGGTCAGACAATGC
>Ga0209863_10000216_pt1 | contig 35479 bp, 23 predicted proteins | sample OrgsoiDNA2013046_FD_185796 | JGI IMG/M metagenome (GOLD analysis project Ga0209863, IMG submission 185796) | Permafrost soil microbial communities from the Arctic, to analyse light accelerated degradation of dissolved organic matter (DOM) -... | ecosystem: Environmental > Terrestrial > Soil >...
GTGGGATTCGAAACTAACTTCCTCTACAAAATCAATAACTTAAAAGGCGCGAATGGCACTTCAAACCTCTAAAAACTTGGGAAAACTTAAATCTCCACTTGTTAGTGGACGCTTAATGGACGCACGTTTTCAAAGCCGCGTTCTTCCAGGATCTCAAACAGCGGAATGCCGTAGACTCCGGTCGATTGCATGGCCACGCTCTTGACCCCGCAACCCTGCAACCAAGCGGCAAGACGGTGTAAGTCCGCCGTAAAACAACCAAACCGACGCATCGGTTCCGCATCGCGGTCGGCTCGCACCCCGACATAGTGCGAACCGTTACCCACGTCAATCCCGGCCGCTCCCGGATGCATTACCTCAAGACGTGGATCGTCCGATTGCAACCGCCGCGCCCACTCTTTTCTTTCCTTCCGGTTCCGCCACAACTGGTTCTGTCTCGGCATCCCTGTTCTCCTTGATGGAAATAGGATCCGGTTCAGCCCGGTGACGATAGGTTTGAAAAGCCTCTCCAACGGGGTCAAAGAGCCTGCGACGGCTCTTGCCACCATGCCAGCGATCGCCAGTACCGGAGCCATGCTTTTATACGGGCACGAAGCACCAATGGAAAGTCGGCCTTAGCTTGCCGAACCTGATCCAATATCAGATTCGCAGATCGCTGTTGCTCAGAACAAGTTTTTGCCGCCAGCGACGTGCGCGGCGAAGTCAACTGCTTTTATAGCCCCCAGTCAACTGCTTTCATAAAATCCCCATCGTCCGCACCCTATCGTGTGGGCATAGACGGATCACCCGACGGCGTGAAACCTACCAGCTTTTCTACAAGCTTGATGAGCGCAATCACCATCGCCAAATCACCCGCACAAATGGGTGTAATTAGAATCGCAGGAATCCACTTCGTAGTCCAAGGAACGAACAAGACCAGTGGAACATGAAGAGCCACGATGACGGCTACCGTAATCCAAAACCACACATGCCTTCTAAGTTCCCACTGCATTGCGACGGCAATGGCAATCACCACTGCCGAATAAATAGTCGGTCTTGCAAAAGCAAGTTTCCCGAAATAATACAACAGCAAACCGAGGAGGACAGTGCCAAAAAATACCCCAATCCCACTCTTCCATGACAATGTTATTTGCTTATCCTGTGTCATCACCCTTCCTAATGGCAGTTTGCAATTTCAATCCCGGCATTAACAACATCCAATCCCATTGAAGCAATGGAAAGAACCTGGCCAAGAACGGGGGTCGCCTTGGCAGCCAAAAGTCCTAAACCGCCAAAGCCTGAGGCCACCAACCCCAAGCCGGAAGTATCCTGTGCTCCAGCAATGGTGGAAATCATTCCCACCGCAAATTTACCTGTCCGAACCGTTTCCACTCCGCCGTAAACTAGTTCGGCAGCCAGACCTCCTTCAGGAATCAATCCTATCGCATCGATACCAACATGCAAAAGGCCAGTGCCAATAGCTTCTGCCGTGCAAGTCTTGAACCACGATTTATGTTCGGAAGGGCCAGCAGTGACGCTTGGAGAAACCGAAACTTGAGAATACCCCGGAAAACTAGCTCCAATCATTTGGATGCCGCCAGCGGGGACCCAACGCTGGTTATGATACCCATAGCCAAGCGGGTTATCGTCGGTCGCTTGGTCGGGGTTATAGTAAGTATACCCAGGCACATATTGCTGCAAAGTGCCATCAGGCCCCGTGCGTATCGGCGCTACCCAGCCGTGCATTGGATCGTACCTCAGGCTGCAATCATTACCTGGGCAAATTGCGCCGGCGCCCATATCCAGAAGAGAAAATACCATTCCGCAGCCAAGGCTCTGACCGTCAGCCGAGCAATTTCCGCCGCCATAGTTTCCCCCAAAGCAATCCCCGTGCTCGTTGAGCAAACAAGTCCACCGGCCACCAGCCATGCCGCTGGGATCGACCATGTTCACCGGATCATTCGTAACATAGGTAAAACGGTTGAGTGACTGCGGGTTCGCAAATGAGCCGGTGAGCGGGTCCATGGACATGAACCGGCCAACGCGACTCGAGAAATAGCGCGCATTGGCATAATCCAGTCCGGAATCGTTAGCAGCGTTGTCGCGTTCATAGGTGGTGAACTGCCATTTGGTTGACGCACCGCTCTGTAAGCGGACCTCACCAAACGGGAAAGTGGAAAGAGTTCCGGTGGTAGCGCCCATAGAACTGGCGAGTGAACGGTTGGAAAGATGATCGAGATAGTAATAGGTCATTGTTCCGGAGGGCACAACGCTGGCGATCAAACCGCCCAATCCGTAAATGTATTCCACTGACGGTGAGGTTGCAGCCGCACCGCTCGAATATTCGGCAAGCACCTTGCCGCCGCTGTAAATGTAAACCGTCCCGTTCTTAGTGATGCGCTGGCCAGCCGCGTCATAGGTAAAGAGAGTTGGTCGGTTATCAATGGTCGTCAATTGATTCAGAGCGTTAAAAGCATAGGAGTGAAGGCCGTCATTGACCACGTTTCCGGCATTGTCATAAGCCAAGGTGGTAACGCGGTTGGTGGTGGGATCAACGGGTGTCTCGCTCAGCGGCATGGCGGCCGTTCCTCCCTGCGGCACCTGCTCAAGACGGTTTCCATAACGGTCATAACCGTACTTGAGCTTCCAGGTGTTGGCAGAAGTCAGATCGTTGGTCTGAGCGGTTTTCAGCCTGCCAAGTTCATCATAGACGTAGCTGGTGCTCTGCGACGGAGTGAGATTGTCCGTGATGCCGAGGATCTGGCCATTGTTTGGACCCGCACCGTAGTTATAGGCCAGGTTCATTGCCGTGGTTCCGGCGTTACCGTACGTTAGGGTGCTCAATTGCAAACGGTCATTGTAGCCATATGTGGCCTGCATTGAGTTGCCGTAAGTGGCATTGAGGACCTCATTCGCAGCGTTATAGCCGATGGCGCTCAAGACCGCGGTTCCGTTGCTGGCGATCTGCGCAAGACGCCCGATGTCATCTTCCGTGAAACTGACGGCCCGGCCTGACGGGTAGGTGATTTTCTGCAAGGTGCCGTCAGCGTTATAGAGATAGCCGATGTTGTACAGGTTGCCGGCGATGGTCTTGCTGCACAAGGTCTCGCGTCCCATGACGTCATACTGGTAGGAATCAGACGTCACGGCGGTCCCGCCTGCTACTTGTTGCACACTGGCGAGACGGCCGCCGGTGTTGAATGCCGCTCCCGGCGCACCGTAAGTGTACGAGAGGCTCGGAGTGCCATCATTGAAGCTAACGGTTTGAAGACGATTGAACGGATCGTAGCCAAACGTGGTGGTCAATTGGCGGGGATCCGTGATGGTGGCAAGTGCGCTAAAGTCCGTGTAGGTAGCTGTGGTGGGCAGGTTGCCGGTTTCAGGTACCGTGCTGGAGGTCATTCTTCCGAGACCATCGTAGACATAGGTACGCGTCTGCTGCCCCTGGTGTACGACCGCCTGATTGTTGTTATAGGTGTATGTGGTGGTGAGGACGTTTCCTGGAGCAGACGAAGGCACCGGATTGGCACCGTTGGCCAGGGTCACAGAAACGGCAGGGAAAGACGGAGTGGTGAACGACGCAGGCTGGCTGGTTTGACCAGAGATAACGATGTTGGAGCTATTGCCATCCGTGCCCTGGTCGCGAGCGGTCAAGACAATAGTGGCCGAGCCAGGAGGCGTTACCACTGCGTCCACAGGGAAAGTGAGATCGTTGTGCATTTGCGCAGCCAGCAAGCCGGCGACGGAAGCTGCGTTGCTTCCCTGACCGTAGCTGACCTGTTTGGGAGCAACACTGGCGGTACTGAAGCCCGTCAAGGTTGCCGTGACAGTACCGGAATCCCAAAGAATGCCGTTCTGGCCAGGTACGAAGGCGCTATTGCCAGCAGGCGAGATGGTGAACGAGGTGGAACCGGCGGCGAAATTAGACGATGTGGTGGCGCCACTGGTGGTGATGGGGTAGTTGGTACCGGCTCCGGTGGCGACGGTGGTGAATTGCAGCGTTCCGCCAGTTCCCGGAGGATTCACGCGAACGACCGGATTGAACGCGGGATCAGCTACGAACTTGTTGTAAAGATCGTTGGCGAGGGATGAGGCCGTGCTGCTCTGCGAGTATGTCGAAGATTTTGTGAATGTGGTTCCATTGGCGGTGATGGAGGCGACCACATTGCCGGTGTCATAAGTGGTTTGGAAAATGTTGTCCGAACCGCCCGTAAAGTTAGCAACGCCAGCAGGGGTCGGCGCAAGACCGGGACCAGACAGACTGGTGGTCCAGCCCTGGTTACAGGTAACGGTGTCACTTGGTACGCAATTGCTTAGTAGCTGCACCGAAACGGTATAGCCGTTAGCTGCACTGGCGGCTGCCGTGCTGGTGAGAGTGATTATTGCCGTGCCACTGGGATTGGCTGCTGTTACCAGCGAGTTCGCAGGGAAGTGGATGGCCAACTGTTGCGCAAGTGCTGCAGCGTTCAAAGTACTGCTACTGTAGGGGACGCTCACGGGGAAGGAGTTGCCGCCGGCTACGACCGTGAGACTGATATTGCCGCCATCAGCAACAGAAAAGGTTTTTGTTGTGCAATTTTGTTGTCTGGCGCCTGTGCAGATCAGAAGGCTGGTGACCTGCGTACCGTTCGAGCCTCCGAGTGTGAGAGAGACGCTACCCTGGGTGGCAGCGTGGGTGAGGACCGGCGTGGAGCGATCGATTGACCCAGAACCATCCACGGCAGAGTTTACTGCCTGAATGGTAAGAGTAGCGCCGCCAGCGGTGGCGCCGTTCGAGCCCAACGTGCTTGGCACGCTCAAATCTGTCCCGTTGACAGTGAGTGAGGCAGAGGCTGACTGGCCGGAAATAAGCCCGGGTTCATCGACCCGAACGATTCTGCCCAATGCGTCCTTGTAGAGCGTGCGCTGCTTTCCTGTGGGATCAGAGAAAGTGGAAGCCGTTCCCGCATAACTTGCCTGATAGCTAAACTGGGACTGCCCCGCAGATGACGGCGGAGGAGCCGTAGCATTAATACGCCCGATAGGATCATGCACATAGGTGGTATACAACGGGGTTCCACCGGAGGGATACGGGTTGCTGGATTTGGACAGGAACCCTGCCGCGTCGTAAATGTTCGACTGAGTACTGATGGGAATAGTGGAACCGAGGCCATCAAATACCTGCTGACTGAGGGTCCGTCCCAAACCGTCCAGCGTCGCTTTGCTGACAAGGCGATTGGCAAAATTGGAAGTAGTGACTGCCGCAAACGCGCTGGAATCGTCATAAGCGTTCGTGATCGTATTCAAATCGGGCGTCTTTAAGGTTGCGAGGCGATGGGCGAGATCATACGTATATGAAGTCTGTTGTCCGTTGGGATCTTTCCTAGTCAGGAGTACACCACTTGCAAATTCGTACGTGAGGATGGTGGTTAACTGATTACCGGAGGGGCCAACAGAAACTGAATCGGGATAGCCGAAGTTGGTTGCTGATGAAAATTGCACGGACGTGACTGGCCCGCTTCCGGTCTTTGAAGTGAGCAGATTGCCCAGCGAATCATGGGTGAAAGTACTGGTCACCGAATGTGTTGTGTCGGCATAGTCGATCCTGGTTGTCAGGTTGCCGCGAACATTCGAAACTGGAGCGAAATTTGGATCATGGCCTAGCGGATTGGGAGTCACCGGGGACGGAGTCGTTTCGTCATAGCGGAACGCGGAATGGGAAATTACGTTTTCGCTTCCATCTTTTACCTGAATATCATTGGGACGATTCAGAATGTTATTGGCCAAAGGCGGAAATGAACTCACGGTTTCCCTGAGGAGCGGACCGTGGGGACTTGGACCGAAATCAAACTGCTGCACATCTGTGGGGTTGCCGCTGACGTCATAGGCGGCATAAACAACCTGGGATTGAGTGTTGTCCTCCAGAATCAAAGTATCGGTGGAAGGACGCGGGTTGGCGCCGGACGTCGAATTATCTGACGTCCAGGTGCGCTTGGTGGTACGCCAACCCTGTGGAGGCGGCGGGCATGCAATGGGTATGCAGAGCGTAGTCACGTATCCAGGCGAGGTGACCTGGGTTTGTATGGGAAGACCATCCTGCCAGTCTCCATTGGCGGAAAATGTGGTGGTGCTGGTGGTGTTGTCCGGATCAGTAGTCGCCAGCGAGGTAACAAGGCCAGCAGCATTGGATGTGGCAAGAAAATTCCAAATGGCCGTCTGAACACCATCGAACACCGTTTGCTGCGTGTAGGTTGGGTTGAATGAGAGCGCTCCAGCGGTATAACTGGGGAAATTAAATGATGTGGAATAGCGGACCGTTCCTGTTGAACTAGCTTCCTGAACGTTGTTTACGATAGCCCAGTCACCATAACCGAAGTTTACCCTGGTGGAATCAGGACGCGTAACGCCCGTGAGCACATTCAGGGTGGTGGATCCGCTTTTTAGTATTCCGGTCAAACGGTTAAACGCGAAGAACAGAGGATAGTTCTGGTTCCACGAAAACGTGTACGTTGGCGCCGAGGTGTTGCACGTAAGGCCGGTGGTGACGCATTGCAGCATTGTTGATGTGAGAGCGTCGTAGAAAAACTGGAAGTTCCGTCCCAAGGTGTCAGTGACTGTCTGTAAAGACAGACTATTAGCATTCATATAACTGATAGTGATGGTGTTGCCATTTGTGTCTTCAATGCTGTATGGGCGGAACTCTTGCGAGGGGTTTGCGGTGAAGCCCTGGTAGAAAATGCGGTCCCCGCTCTTGAGCGTGGCAACAACAGGATTGCCAGCAGTAGCGGGCACGAAAACCTGCGTGTAAGTTGAATCGGTGGTGCTCCAAAGTATACCGGCCGTTTGATTTGGCTGAGGAAAAGCGAATGACAGAGTATGTTTCGCGCCCGTGTTATCGGTGATCAGACCTGCGCTGCCGTCATCTGCGAATTCAATGAAACCATAATCGAGACGAAAACCTATGCTCGGGTTGTCCCGATCAGCATTGAGGGTGAGCGAGGAGGAACTCTGCGTCCAGACAAAGCTGTTGTAATGGAGGTTGAGGTTTAGATCAATTCCACGGCCCGGTATGTTGAAAAGCGGCACCGAATAGCTAAAGCTACTGCTTCCGGCAATACGTTTTGTCCCACCGGTGGGAACGCCTGGGCCGTTGCCACGGGTTGCTGGAATCTGGCCACGAGCCAGCAGAGTCGCTGGCGCAGTTCCAGTTGGGCCGCCGCAGCTTACGTCACAGGGAAGACGCACTTGGGCCACAGCGTTCAAATCGCCAATCGTGGAAAATAGCGCGACTAGAACAATTGCGGTCGCCCACGATGACCGGCTGACCACATTCCAGACCTGAGCAAGCACTGAAGACACAATGTTTAAGTTCATTGATCTCATCCCATCCCGGTTAAGTTTAAGAACGCACCAATACTCACCAAAACCAGCGGACACGCTTCTTGGTGAAGGACCACAGAAACAATGACCCCAGGGAGTACAACGGAATCACAATCTCCGCCCACGAGTGATTTGTTCTTGTCCTATAGGCTAGGGAGACCACGGAAGGAAAAACTTAAGAACGACTAGAAAAGATTTTTGGGGATGGTGTATTGGATGGAAATCGGGCCCTTCGCAAGTTCAGTCAAGTATTAACCATGCATATTGCCAATCAGCGTTGTGGTGACGAAATCGAATAATGTAGGTGGCAGGGGCCAAGCCTGATAGATCTGGTGCGACGTGCAGAACAGGCTTACCGTTCTCTTGCCTTACGATTCCCGCCACGGATATTAGCGGCACTTTATCGGAGATGTCCTTTACCAACTGAATATCGCATTCCCCGGACGAAATGTGGGGCGGCATCATTACCGTAAGAGCCATGCGCCGACGTAACAAATGTTCGATCTCAGTCCTGCCTCCCCCGCGAAGGGTGTCAGGCTCGCTGAGGTTCAAAGTCATCGCGATAGGTAGTGCTTGTTCCGCCGGCGGAGTACTCGTTCGGGAAAGCAACTCGCTAGGAACCACTTTATGACTGGCTGAAATTAATCGGACAATGACAGAGACGAAGAGGATCAGTGCTGCGGCAATGCCGAACGTCAATTTCCATTTCCATTTATGGCGTGCCTCAGCTTGGAACGCTCCAAACTCCTGAAAACATGGACTACATTGTCCAAAATGATCGAGCCATTTTTGTGCATGTGGTAGCGGTAAACGGCGAAAAGCAATCGCCTTAACAACAGCATCGCCGGGACAGCCCTCACGGCGCGGGTTGGGAAACTGCTCTGTCAAACCCGCCTTTAATTGGGCCCATATTTCGTCGTCGCGACCGGCCAAATTCCCCCCTTCGTATGGTTTCGCTATCAACGTCTGGATTTTATCCAATCGTTAGTGCCACGGCTACCCGCGTTCAACTTCCACTTGGCTTTGAACCGCGACCCGCAAACTCCCTTATCTTTCGAAATGCATACTGCACTCGCATGATAAGATTTTGTTCCTTAAGTTGCGACGTCTTCGCAATCTCCGCCCATGAATAGCCGTACAATCTCGCGATGACCGCTTTTTTCACGCAGTCATCCATCATCTCGTACGCTTGCGCCAATTGTATGCGTTGCTGAATTCGAATTCCATAATCGACATTGTTGGAACTCGGCAATTCGCCCAATTCATCGGGAGGAAGAAAATCGAGAAGGTTTTCGTTTAATCTTTTCCTCTTCAAGTGTCGATTAAGTCTTCGATGGAACGTGCCAATCAAATAATTCTGTAGGTCGCCGATCTCGTACACTCCCTGCGCGCGGCGCCCAAGGGTCTTCCAAATCGAACGAATCGTTGTCTCCCAAATCTCGGTTGTGAGACTCGTCAACTCGTTAGCACTAAGCCCGTGATGCGCCAACTCTCGCCGCGTATGAGCAACTACCCTTGGCCATGCTAGGTTGGCGGCCGCAAGGAATTCGCTCACTTGTTCGTCGGGTGCATCCTTTGCTTCATGGCCGATGATCCATTTGGCCAACTGTTCTTGCTCTATCATAGATAATTACATCCTGCGATAAAGCTGATATGTGCTCCCGGAATAGCAAAGCATTATCACTTCGAAAGAGAACCGATGGACAAAGTAACAGGCGGAACCCAGTCCCACAAGCAGGGACTCTGAAAATGCCACGCTACTGGGAACGCGAAGTTCAACCTAATTCCACTCACCTTGAATCTGGAAGGCCGCCCAGTAGTAAGGAGAACTCCATCTCCTCTGCTTAAGCATCTTCACTTGAGCATCCCTGAGCGAAGCGGCAGGGCGCATCTGCTGCTTAAGGATTCCATTGTAAAACTGAGCCATGAGTTCAGACGTCGCGCTGTCGCTAACGCTCCAGAGACTCGCTACCACCCGTTTGGCGCCAGCATACATGAATCCGCGCGTGAGCCCGATCAAACCTTCGCTGCTAGCTTCTTCTCCTAACGCCGTATCACACCCACTCAAGACCACCAATTCGGCTGATGGCAGTCTCAGGTTGTAAACGTCCTCAAGTTGCAAGAAACCGTCCTGTGCCTTGCCGTTCTTGTCTACTAAGGAGAGAACCAGCCCGGAATATTCGGGATGGGCTCGATCACGGAAACCGTGCGTGGCAAAGTGAATAATTTGGTAGTGCGCCATCCGCGGATCCAAAGCCGCTCTACGCGTCGCGTCGAAATTTATAAACTTCACGCTTTTTCCAGGCAGAGAAGCCGTGATGATGGCGTCAGCTTCCAAATGAGTGTAAAGAAGCCGGCCAAGATGAAAACCGCCGTTTCCATAATAGTCACGAGACGCTCGTGCTAAACCAGAATTAAACCTAACTGGCCCCCGAAGGCTTGAGTTCGCAATATCCAGCTTCTTCGGATCATGCAATCTGTTCAAAACTCTTTCGTCGGTGAAAGAGAAAACCGGATCAGCGAAAACTGCAGCGGTCTGCAGGGCTTTAGCTTGTTCTTTACCCCTTTTGCGAAGTTCAGCAATAACAGATGCTGCCGGTAGATTGGTAATTTCGTGTTCTTCAACAAGGAACCTTATCGGCGTTGCTTGCTTTTCGGTTATAACATTATGGGATTCGGATTTCAGCGAATTGATTTCGACGCCTTGGGGAACGGGTAGCGCTGCGAACGGCACATATAATAAAGCACCGTCGGCGACGATGAGCAGTCGCTTTTTGCCGAGAATCGACGCGAATGGCCCCAGAATTGCGGCGCTCAGATCAACTGGTGCCTGGGCATAGCAATCCTTTTTGTCGGGGCAGATTGGGCCTCCCTCTCTCTGCGCGATACCGCTCGAGTGACCTGAACGCATTAGCCATTTGTGAAATCGATAAGCTAGTCTTTCAATCTCTGATCGGCCTGGCAAGCTATGCACCTCAACTGAATCCGGGCCTACAACGAAAACGTGACTTTGGTCATCGCCCAGCGCATATTCAATGAGGAGCATGTCGGGTTCCAGAAGCTTCTGGATTGCGTTCGTCTTGAGCGGTTCCAGATTTGTCAAGGCGCTGTATGCCGGGCGGCTGGCTTGCAGTTCCATTCCAGTTTCCTGATATTGGGTGCGAAGCTTGGATATCTCCCGGTCGAGACCGGCAATTTCTGGTGGCGCCGGAGTGCTCCCGTTCAAACGCATCCGGTACTGCATCTTCCCTTTAAGAGCCTGCAACAGGACATCTTGCTTTCTGCGCAATTCAGGGTCAGCACCCATCAGAGGGTCTATTCCATAAAGGGAAAGCATTTCGACAAGAGTACGAGCACGTGAGTGCTCCAATTTTTCAACCGCAAGACCTGCCTGCCCCATCTGCACCAGCAAATCAACATACTCATGATAAAGCTCAGCGTGTTTTGCTCTATACCGTGTGCGAGTATCTTCAAAAGAAACTAACTGAATGCTCGTCTTTTCGAATTCCTGAATGGCCTGATCATACAAATTCGCCGCACCACGCAAGTCTCCCTGGAGTCTCAGGTTCATGGCAAGGGCCGCTCTGGCCTGCTCTGTCTGTTGACTTGCAGGGGCTATTCTAAGAAGCAGGTCAAGGGCTTGGCGAAAATATCGTTCTGCGACTCCCGTTTGTCCTTTTTTTTCAAAGACCGCACCCAGTCCCAAGATGGACCCGGCCATACCTTGGGACTGAGGGGCAGCTTTTTCAAAGATCGAACGGGCTCGTTCGTAATATGCCTCCGATTTTCCTAGCTCATTATTGCGCTCGGTGATAAACGCCAGACTATTGAGATTGGAGGCTACAACCAAACTCCGCGGAAGAAGTTTTTGCCGAATCGCCAAAGCCCGCCTTTGATATCGTTCGGCCGCTCGCAAATCGTTGCGATCCAAAAGACAATCAGCGAAGTATCCGAAAATGTCCGCCACGAGGAGGTTCTCAGAAACGGGCTTTGTAGCAAGTGCGAGCGCCTCATTTAAGTACGCTTCAGCGCTTTGTAAATCACCACGATCACGAGCGAGCGTTCCCAAATTCGCCAGTTGTTCAGGGATATATGGACTACCAGCGAGATAGGTTTTTTCTATTCTTACTGCTCGTTGAAAATAATCTTGGGCTTTCGTTAAGTCACCCTCGTCCTGGTAAAGCACTGCAAGATTATTGTATGCGAGCGCGGCCTCGAGGCTATGGGGAGCGGACACAAGCTCAACCTTTAATGCTTCATCCCACGCGGCATGGGATCGAGAAAAGTCGCCCCGGCTCTTTGCAACGGCGCCTATTTCAAGGAGTGGAGCTGAAATCGAAATCGTCGCTTTCCCAATCTGACGCCATTCCCGAAGCGCTTCTTCATATCGTTGTTCCGCCTCGTCAAGTGCATCCCTGTTATGGAATGACCATCCCCAGCGTAAAAACAACTCTCCTTTGACTTTCGGGCTGCATGACGACGCTGCTATTACGGCTTGTTGGTACAAAAGGTCCGATTCAGACCATTGCTCAAACTGAGCAAGCTGCTGGGCTTCCTTGAATAAGAGCCAGGGAACAATCCAGTTCTCCGACATGTTTTGAGACTGATCGATTGATGCTTGCCAACATCGTTTTACGCTTGCGAGTTCCGTCGCTTTAGTTAAAGCTTCACACTCTTTATATTTGAGTAGCAGGCTTCCTCTTAGATTCGGTCGGCTGGAAATCCCCCATGGGCCCGAGCCAAGCAACCAGATCTTGCGTCTGCCAGCTCGGAAGCCTTCGAGCTTAACTTTTCCGCGCGCCGCCTCCTCATATCGCAAGTAAAGCAACTCGAAAGGAGAAATCATTGGCTGCTTGGCGCCGCCACGACTCCACCAAAGAAGAATGTCTCCTTTTCGTATGCCGGCCTTCACCCCTTCAAAGCCTTCATTTAATTGATCGACAACTACACCTGTCACAGGAATTGACGGTGCGCTCATGGCTTGCGAGGAGCACGCGTTCCCGACATCAAAAGCGAGAACAATCACTACGACTACCAGTGAATTCAATCTCATCTCACGCTTCTCGCTGAGACCACCGGAACACAACCGCATATGAAAATGCCATCCGGAGGCAGCTAAATTGATTTGGAACCAGCCATGCCTACCCTCCTGGAGGCACGCACTGTGGTCCGGTTGGTTTGGGACACGTAGGGCGCGAAGGATCCGATCCGCCTACTCCGGAGGTATCGAACGCGGTGGGTTTGGTTGGTTGATCAGGCGTTGAGGCTCCCGCAGCGGCTATGGCAAGAATTACCGCCATTACTACTTCAATCATAGCTTCTCCTCAGGTGGGCTATCTTGGTGTGAGGTTCGCTATCTTAAATCCAGAGTATCACAACGTCAATCCCAATATTGAAACTGCATGTGATGTCCTGTTACTGACAGATTCTATCATTCTGTTTGGCTCAGGGGATTGCTTTCACTTCGTGGATTTTATTCTGCTTCTTGATAGAATGACCCGGAATAAACCAATAATCGAGAACATCTAAATGACGATTTATCAGACACTTGTGGCTTGCGCAGTGTTGTGTTTTATGGTGATCTCCGGTCAAGCACAGACGGCACCGGCAGAGAACGAGCTCTCCCACTTTAGCGAGGGCCAGCGAATTGCAGGGTTACGGGTGAACAACCTTTATAGTGACCCGGAGGGCAAGATTGTCGGGACCAAGCTAGTCGACATTCGAAGTGCCACCCCCATTTTTCTACTGCAAGTCCAAACAGTGCCAAAGGCATTCATCTGGGTTGATACCCCGGACTATTCTAATAGAGGTGTTCCGCACGCTCTTGAGCACCTCCTTGCAGCGAAAGGAACGAAAGGAAGGTTCGTCACGCTTCTCACTAACATGCGGCTCAGCGTAAGCGTGGCAGCGACCGAAAAGGACTTTAATTACTACAGTTATTCGTCGGGCACCGGAATGGTCGGATTTTTCGAGCAGTTGCACGCCTGGCTTGGCGCACTGTTTAGAGCGGATTTTACGAATGTTGAAGCAGAACGCGAGTTGTATCACTTTGGCGCAAGCATTGATCCCGACAAAATGATTAGACTCTTTGAAGGAGGATCAGTTTATGACGAAAAGCAAACCAGGCAGGGCAATGAGACCTACTATTTTGAGCTAAACAGAAGAATTCTCGGGGATACCAATCCATTGAGTGCGGATATTCGAGGCGCTCCCGATTCCATGCGATCGACTTCTTCTCAAGACATTCGTACTTTTTATAGTCAACATTATCAACTTGGTCCCTCTACTGGACTGATTTTTGTTATAGATCCAAAGGAAAACGTTACCGAGTTCCTAAACAGGGTCTCGCAAGAACTAGCTCCCTTTACTTTAGTATCCCACCCATCGACGAGTGCTGGTACGGGTGTGAAATACCCAGTGCACTCTTCCCCTGAAAACTTAGTGGGCATCTACCCTTTTCCAAGTGGCGGAGATTCAGACGCAGCAGCCGTTCGCCTAGGCTGGAAACCAGCAAAGATTCAGCGCGAAACCGAACTAAGACTCCTCCAGCTCTTGTTTCGTAGTTTCGCTTCCGACCAGAAATCCGTGCTCTATAGGTCAATGATTGATAGTGCCACACGCGATGCGGATTTCGGGGCTAGCAAGGTTGATTATGATGTTTTTATTGCGAATTCTCCATTCGCCCCCTGGGCCGAAGTTGAACTTTCTGGGATTCCCGGAAACAAGATTTCCGTGCAACTCATCGAGAAGATTCAGAATTTTGTCTCCGGCAAACTAAGAGAAATTGCTGCTTATCAGGACGGGTCAAAAGAACTGCGAGATTTCAACAAACTGGTACTTTCCGATGCACAAGATTGGCGGCGGAACCAGACAGTCTGGATCAAAACACCTCCGCTTTTTGGGATCGATCTGGACGCCGAGTGGAAAGACCATTTGGAGACTCTCGAATTGAACCGATCATTTGTTCGTTCACTGTCCTCAGAGCCCGCGTGGCAGGAAATTCTTGGTCAGTTGCAATCTGGCAAGAATATCTGGCGAAATGTGATTGCGAAATCCAACTTAATCGACAAACCTTACGCAACTGCGTCGCAGCCTTCACCGCAGATTCTCGAATCGATGGAAAGGTCCAAAAACGAGAGGTTCAAGAAGAAAATCGAAGAACTGCGGGACCAGTATTCGGCGATCGATGACCAGACTGCGCTGACGCGCTTTAATCAAGCCGAGTTAGCGAAGTCACGTGAAATCGACAAGATCGAGGCCAAAGTAGCTCGACCAAGATTCACTGAGCATCCTCCGCTTACAGCCGATGACGAAATCCGTTACAGGAAATTCCACCTAGGCAATGTCCCTGTGACCGCAAGCATCTTTGAACGGCCCCCTACTAGCGATATCGGCTTTGCTTTCGACATCCGGGCAATACCTCCCAAGTACTATAGATACCTTCCAATCCTCCCTCGAGCTTTCGATTCAATGGGGATCAAGCGCGGACAGAGCTTGGTTTCGTATTCCGATTTAATGGAGAAAATCCACGAAAACACAACGCAATACACTGTCGGGTATGAGCAAAATGCGGTATCCGGACGAGTCGATCTTGTATTTCGTCTATCCAGCATCGATCTTGCTGGGCTGAACGGAGCGCTCGAGCTTACGAGCGAGCTGATGCATTCAAGTTATCTCGAGGCCGCGACGTTGGACCGATTGCGAGATTTGACAGCACAACGGCTTAGAAAGGATTACGCCTACAAAGGCAATGAGTTCATCTGGATGCAAAACGCCGCTTATTCATTCCTCACTCAGCAGGATGCAGTGTTCCAAGCTGTAAACTCATCCTTCACCCGTACACATTGGGACGAGAGGTTGAATTGGCAGTTACACGCGCCAGTAGAGACATCCGAAATCGAATCCCTGGCACCTTTCGCTGCGAAAATTCTCTCAAGTTCAGAAATATCGTCCTCCCAAATCTCTCGAGAACGCGAGAATGCCGCCCTCAGACCTCTTCAGAGAGAGCTCCTTGAATATTGGTCGCGAAACGTTTCGTTCTTCCCGCAAGAGGAACTGGCCGCCGGTCTACGCCGGTTGACAGCTGAAGTGCAAGATGATCTGCGCAAGGGGCCTAACAAAACTGTCGAAGAAATCAAAGAATTGCAGAAGATTGTGCTAACCCAACAAGCGTTACACATTGATGTCGTGGCGGATGAGACAACACTAACGGGAATTACGCCAAGAATTACTGGACTCATCGAATCATTACCTGCTAATTCGATCTCTGAGCGACCAGACTTAACCAAAAAGAATGAAGGGTGGCCAATCATGTCTAAGCTCGCACAACGGTATCACCTATCTAGACAAGATTTTCCTTGGTATGTTGGATTGGTCAATCAAGACGGGACATCAGGAGATATGGTCTTTTATTCTGATTTGCCTGGCTATTCGCAGCTTGATCGAAGTTCCCTCCTGAAGATCCTCGCTAGCAAAGTCTTTTCCGATGACGGACCGGACAGCTTTTTCATCAAGACCCGCGAAGCAGGCCTGGCTTACGCAATCCTACTGACCAGCGATCCTGCATTCAAGCTCCTCTGGAACTATGCCGATCGCAGCCCTGATGTTCCGGGCCTAGTTAACCTTCTGAATAATCTCACAAAGGATGTTTCACATCTGGAAGATCCAGTGATGATCGACTACGCACTGCACGAAACGTTTGCTGTCCCTCGAACTATCTACCCTCCCTCCGTCCGCGGCGTGGCTCTGGCCCAGGATCTTCGTGACGGCAATGATCCGGAAACGGTCCGACGTTTTTCGGAAGCCATTCTCGAATTGAGGCGCGATCCAGATTTGGCGAAGGAAATCAAGGCAGCGGCGTTTAATTCTATCTGCGGGATTTTGCTAACTGCACAATGCATACCGCAGCAAAAGGCCGACCATTCCATTTTCTTTTTTGTGGGACCGGAAGCGGTACTCACCGACGCAGAGAAGCGCATACCAACCCCGAAACTCCTGCGCTTGTGGCCAAGCGATTACTGGGTTCAGTAAATCGATATTGTTAACTGATTGCTGGGCATCAATTAAGTTATTAGTAGAAGATCAGCTAGCGGCTCTGGCCGGAAATAAGCCGGCCCTCTGGAAACAGGGCCGTCGATCTTCGCCATTCCTGCATTGTCGGCTTCTTCTGCTTCTGTCCCTCCATGCCCAAGAGCGATCGATCTTAAAGGCGCTCGGCTGGAAACCTGCCAAATCGTGGCAAGGGGTAATGCAGTCTGGCTTTGTGGCAAAAAGGACAACCTTGTTGAAGAAATGACAACTTGACCTCGGAACCACATTTAGGGAGGTAGATGTTGCTCCCGACTGTTTTCGTTCCGAGTTCGGCTTGAAAGACGATTTGAGTTGCAGGAAACGGTTTATTGCAGCAGCGGCTGGTTAAGCTCAAACAGCCTTGCCACAAAGGTTGCCCTCTTAGTCCTGATCCATCCGCGTCTCAATCGCGCAGAAAGTCCTCCGACAGCGCGAGATTGAATCAATCAATTAGCAAATTGATTTTAGGTAACTGGCATCACGTTGAGGTTTTTGCCCAGATACCGCAAACTTCATTCCGGTGATTGTTTGGGCGACGCGGGTCCCTGATTCAATTCTTTCTGCAACTGAAGCAATTACCGCAATTCCTCAATGCCGGGTTGATTCACTGTTTGGGTTGCGACAGGGAGTTGTGCGAGCCGATTCTTAATGGACGTCAATCGCTCGGTGTGATACGTGGATCTCATTGATTCTAAAGAGAATTAGCAACCGGGAAGAGTGGGTTTCACCTCTGCTCAAAATCCTTCTAAGCTGTTGATTCTATGGAGTTTGGCGGAGAGAGTGGGATTCGAACCCACGTTAGAGTTTCCCCTAAACACGCTTTCCAAGCGTGCGCCTTCAGCCACTCGGCCATCTCTCCGGCGCAAATTGATTGGGACAATCAGACGGCACGCCGAGAATTGGCCGCCAACCTGACTTTAGCCATTATAGCGAAGGTTGCTGATTCCATGTGTGGCAAACGGAATTTGTCACCAGCTATAAGGCAAACGCCAAAGCCTTTTGGCCGTTGATGAACGCAGATGACGCCGATAAGAGCAGATAAAAAGAAGATTAGCTTTAGAAGAGTAGCGGGCAGCCCGCCATATTGGCTTTGAAAATGGCCGCCTCTGTTATTACCCGTCCGACATTACTTCCAGCCTGGCCAGAGGAGCGGGCGTCTCGAAGTTCGCAAATCAGACAGCCATCGTCAGCATGCGCTCGAAGCAGTATTCGTCAATCACGGCAGCAATGGACGTCTTACCGCTGTCGCTCAGTGCGCGGACAACGCGTCCCGTACAGTTCACCAGAACGTCAGTATCCGTGCCCAGAACGGCTGCGGGCAGAACGATGCGGAAACGTATTTCCGTGCCAACTTCCAGCGGCGCTCCGGTCTGGAACAACACGCCTCCGGCGGAAATGTCGGAGGTTTCGGCGAAGTATTCCCGTGCATCCCCGGTTCTGACCGTGATGGGTAATCTGAGCGGAAAACGTACTGAGCTCCGTGAATCTAGCACCTGTGCACCTCTTGAAAACTAAGGTTATACAGACACGCCGATTGCGAAAAGATTACTTTGGTCTTTTCCCACACCGGAAGGACATGCGCAAACGCAGATGACCTAAAACCGGTCGCCTCCAGACTCGATTAAATGCCGCCGGAGTAAGTTTTCTCACAGCAAAGCCGGAATGAATATGTTCATGGAACGCTCGCAAATGTTCGCTCTTTACGGCGCTACGAATGTCATAAAACTTCTATATCGATCCCAGAAAGTCGCCTTTCTGCGGTCCACTAAAACTTAGTCACTTCGGTGAAGTTAAAGTCCTTCACCTTCATGGCCGGAGCCACCATATCAAACGATTCTTCCCCGCTGGCGCGCACCGGCTTTCCCATGGCCTCAACGTGGTTCAGCATTTCAATCAGGCTTTGGTTGAAGCGGAAGTTGCGGATGCCGGCTTTGACCTTTCCGTTCTCAACCAGGAATGTGCCGTCGCGCGTCATGCCTGTGAGGATCTTCTGATAGGGATCCACTTCACGTATGTACCAGAGTCGAGTAATCAGAATGCCGCGTTCCGTGCCTGCGATCATCTGATCCACACTTTGTTCGCCGCCCGGGGTGACAAACACGATGTTGGTGGGCATTTCACCCATCTCATTCGGCAGCGGAAAGCCGTGGCCTGTGACGGCGATTTCTCCCACCTTGTCAGCGTATTCTGACTTGCGCATCTTCTCTGCCGTGCTGCGCGCGTAAACCAGCCGTTTGATCACGCCGTTCTCAACCAGCGGAACGCGCGTGCGACGTACGCCCTCACCGTCAAACGGAGCATTTGACTGCAACGGGTGGGCAACATCGTCAATGATCGTGATGTTGTCCCCAAAGAGCTTTGTGCCAATGCGGTTATTGAGAAAAGAACGCTGGTCAAGGATTGCCAGGCCGCCGAAATCCCAGAACATGAACCCGACAACATCCAGCACCGCGGCGGGTTCAAGGATGACCGTGTATTTCCCCGGCGCCAGCTCCTGCGGCTTGCGCGATAGCGCTGCTTTTTCGGCGGCAATTTCTCCCAGGCGCACTGGATCAAGGTTCGCAACATCGGGCGAATTCGCCTTCTGCCATCCTGAAGAATCGTCCGCGAGCATGGTGATGGAAACCTCTGCCGAGGTCTGGCGGTGATGTGCGTTCAGGCCATTGGAATTGATAATGGTCTCGGCAAAGCATGAGCTGGAATAAATGCCGGCGGTCACGAGTTTGCTCTTCTTCGCCACAGCCACAATCTTTCCCACAGCGTCCGCGCGATCGACCGGAGTGATGGCCGCCGTGTTCTCAAACCAGCGAGACGGTGCATCGGCGCCTTTCGCCTCACTAGCCTGGGCCAAAGGCAAGCGGTCGCTATCCGGTTCCTGGACTTTAGCCATGGTCTCTGCAGCCTGTACGGCACGCTTCAGGCTTTCATCGTCAAAGCGATTGGTGCTGGCACGCGCAGTCTTCCCATCAAACGCCACGCGTATGGACGCCGCCTCATTCAGCTCAGAAACATTCTGGTGAATCGTGTTGTTGGCGAAGCGAGTCAGCGAATGGTCAGTAGACGAAAAAATGACCTCGATCTCCGCCACAGTCGAAAACTTTTTGATCTTGTCGAAAATGCTTTGCGCTTTTGATTGATCGAGCATCGTTAATTGCCTTGGTAGGCGGTCCCTACCTTTATATTTTTAAATCTTGCCGGTGACGCCCCATGTCCGGTCCCCATAGTCTGCATCGGTTGGCCTTTGCCGCAGTTGGGAGTGCCCCACAATGTCCACTGATCACGCGAGCAGATAGCGTCCATGGAATTCCAGAACTCCGTGGTGATACCCGAGTAGGATGGGTTCTTGATCATGCGTCCCAGCTTGCCGCCCTTGATCTCCCAGCCAATTTCACAGCCGAACTGGAAGTTGTAACGCTTGTCATCAATCGACCATGACCGGTTCGTCTGCATGTAGATTCCGTCATCCGTGCCGGCGATCAACTGGTCAAAGGTCAGCGGTTTTTCTCCGGGCATGATGCTGATATTGGTCATGCGGATCAGCGGAATGCGGTTCCAGCCTTCGGCGCGCATGGTTCCATTGGAGCGATGTTCGCCGATGGTATCCGCCGTTTCGCGTGACGATATGTATCCGGTGAAAAGTCCATTGGAGATGATGGGCGTACACTGCGCGGCTACGCCTTCATCGTCATAGGCAAACGTTCCCAGCCCGGGGCCATGCGCTTCCGTGGCATCAGCCACCACATTTACCAGCTCACTGCCATAACGAAGAGTCCGCAGCTTCTCAAGAGTCAGGAATGACGTTCCGGCAAAGTTTGCTTCCATGCCCAGCACACGATCCAGCTCTATGGGATGGCCGATGGATTCATGAATCTGCAATCCGAGTTGCGATGAATCGAGGACCAGGTTCATCTTTCCCTGTGGGCACTTGTCCGCCTTGTGAAGCGCCACAGCCTGCTCACCAATCCGTCGCGCATTCTCCACCAGATTCAACTCGTCAATCAGTTCATAGCCTTTGCACTGGTGCTGCCCGCCAAAGGAATTTGGGTAAGAACGCTTCTGAATCTCCGTGCCTTCGAAGGAAATTGCGCTGAACCCCGCTCCGGTGGTGGTGCGCGTCTGGTGTATGTCAGAGCCTTCTGTGGAATAAAACCACTGCTCATAGCGACGCAGACTCAGGCTGCTTTCGCCCAGCGTGACGCCTTTCACTGAAAGCAGTTCGTGATCGATCTTCATGAGCAGATCAAGATTTTCCTCAATGGAAGTCTTGAAAGGATCAATCTTGCAGGGCGTGGCCCAATCAATCTTCGCCGCAGGTTCCGGCGCAAGACGGATTGGCTGTTCCTTGACCCGCGCCGACGCCCTGGCGATATCCACGGCCTTGGCTGCCGTTCGCTCCACCGATTCACGGCTCATGTCATCTGTGGCGGCAAACCCCCATGACTCGTTCACCAGCACTCGCACGCCCAGACCAAGCGATTCTCCGCTGGCGGCATGGCCAACTTTTCCGTTCTTGGTAGCCAAGGCACGTTGCTTCTCGTCAACTATGCGAACATCAGCGTAAGTTGCTCCACGCTGTGTGGCCGTATCCAAAGCCCAATCCGCTACGTTTTTCATAACCCTCCATCATAACAATGCCAAAAACGGCCAGAATTGCAATGAGTGCGGTAGTAGGTCAGTTTGAATTCTCCCACCGATCCAGAAGCCAGAAACCGAGGCCCACAATGACAAGCAACAAAAATGGGAATAGCCCCAATGCTGCCGGAGCGATACCAGCGCCCATGTAGATGTCATCTACTTTCATATGTGTAGCATTGGGCGGGATGTTGCCTCGGAGCACCTCCTGCCCTTTGATGGTAATCCCAAGAAGAAAGAAAAAAAGGAAAGGCAGCGAGAGGCCGAATGCAATCTTTGATCGTCGTTTCACACTGTCACTCCTACTCCTGCGGAGTCTAAAAGGGAAACTAATTCTTCCACTGACCAAACATGGTCTGTAATTACGGCTTCCATCATAAGCCTCAGAATTCAAAGTGACCCACTACATGAGTTCCGGGCGAACCAGACGGTCAACGGCTCTGCGGAATAAAGTTCCGGACAGCAAAGCCGCTACAATGCTTTCAGCAGGGAAAAAGGATCTGAATGTCACGTAAGCCGGCGATCATCAAAGTGGTTAATCTTGAAGACGGCATGCCCCGCGTGGAGCAGGCCCGGCTCAGGATGCAGCATGAACTTGCGCTGGCACGCGGGCAGGGCGTGGTGGCAGTGAAGCTGATTCACGGTTACGGATCCAGCGGCGCCGGCGGCGCTTTGCGCAACGAACTGCAGAAGGAGCTTCGCCGGGCGAGCGCCTCAAAATCTATTGCTTGTTTCATTGCCGGCGAGGAATGGACCATCTCGAACGAAGACACTTGGGTCTGGCTCAGGAAATTTCCCGAATGGAAGCAGGATTCAGACCTGGGACGCGGCAACCGAGGCATCAGCATTATTGTGCTTTAAACCGGTATCTCGTAAGCGAACGAAGAACCTATGCGCACCAAAAAGAGTACGAAACGCAAGACAGCCGGCACCAAGCGCAAACTGGATAGCAAGCCCGACCTCGCACTGCTCCCTCCGGAATTCACCAAAGTTGTTTCCACGTTCTCCGGCTATAGCGACGTGAAATTCGGCAGGATGTTCGGATCCTCGTCAGTGCTGAACGTAAACGGAGAGATCTTTGCCATGTGTCGTAAAGGGGAGCTGGTGGTGAAGCTGCCGAAAGACCGGGTGGACGGATTGGTGAACGCACGAAAAGGAAGTCGCTTCGAGCCGGCCACGGGCCGCATCATGAAGGAGTGGATCGTGATTCCGGCAAGGAAAGAAGATTGGCAGAAGCTGGCGAAAGAGGCCTACACGTTTGTGAAAATGGACGGGTGAAAGTCTAAATATCGGGAGTTAAGCTCCCTCGAAAAACCAGAAAAAAGTAACGTTGGTAACCCTGTCTGGCAACTGAAAATCAAATAAACTTGGCCATGTGCGACCGGAAAATGAGGCTGCAAGGCTAACTTTTGGTATCCTCAGGCCGTCCATATAGTTGTAGGAGTGTTACTTGATCGATCGTTTCGCCAAGTTCGGGCTTGTTTTCATACTGCTCTTTTCCATGCTGGTGCTGCTGGCTGTAACCACCATACCCAGCCATCGGCCGGGAACTCTGGTTTCATGGGGGCCCACAAACACCGCGCGCTTTTCCCATACAGCTACCCTGCTGGAGGGCAACAAGATACTGATTGCCGGGGGCATGGAGCGTAACGGGGTATGGCTGGATACTGGCGAAATCTTTGATGAGACCACAGGTCGTTTCACGCCTACTGCACGCATGTCTTCTCGCCGGGCTGGAGCCATGGCAGCCGCTTTGCCCGACGGCACGGTGCTCATTGCCGGTGGATCTGACGGCTCAGGCAAGAACCTGGCGACCGCGGAGATTTTCAACCCGCAAACCAATACTTTTTCCATGACTGGCAGCATGAGTGCGCCACGTACTCAGGGCATGGCGATTTATCTGCCTCGTATCAATAAGGTCCTGATCGTGGGCGGCGCCGCCAATGGCGATGACAATCAGCACTCGTCCGCCGAACTCTATGATCCTGCTACCGGACGTTTTTCCCAGACCGGTAGCATGCATGTTGCTCGTGCATACTTCAATGGCGTCCTGCTGCGCGATGGCTCGGTCCTGGTTATGGGCGGTGTGAGCGGCGGCGAGTTTCCCAATCCCAACCTGGAATCGTCGGCCGAAATCTATGACCCTGCTCTGGGACGCTTTGCACCGGTAGATTCCATGAACGTGGCACGCTACAAGCACGGGACGGCCTTGTTGCCGGATGGAAGAGTGATGGTGGTGGGCGGGCAGACCAGCAGCGGTGAACGACTGGCCTCCACTGAAATCTTTGATCCCGTGAAAAGAAAATTTCAGCGCGGCCCGGAGATGAAGCTGCCACGCTTCAAGATTGTGAACGGTGTGGCACGATTGAAAGATGGTCGCATCCTGGTGGCCGGGGGAGCAGACCAACCTGAACTCTTTGATCCCTCAGCCAATTCATTCACGCTTGTAACCGGCCCGCAACTGGATGGCTATCTCTATTCCAGCGCCACCCCTTTGCCCGACGGCAAAGTTCTCCTCGTGAACGGGTACGGCGCACATCCCACTTCCGGAGCCGTCCGCCATACATGGATGTGGGAGCCGTAAGCTGGACCAAAGCTCGCAATGCATATCTCACGTGGTATGATTCCGCGCGGCCTTGTCAGCTCTGTATGAAGAAAACTGGTTACATCCTACTTTTCTCAATCGCACTTCTGGCGGTCTTTGAGGTGTGGTGGTCACTCAACAGACGTACCTACGATTCCAAAGAGTTAAAAACATACTTTCGAGACGCGCATGATTTGCGGGAAGTCGCCCCTGTGAAGATTGCCGGAGTGCAAATTGGAATCGTCAAGAGCGTGAAGGTGCGTCCTGACTCGGTCACTGGGCCGGCGGAAGTCACGATGATGCTGCAAACGCCATACCCGCTGGAGTTCCCCGCAGATGCCGTGACTTCAATTCAGCAGGCAGGGTTGCTGTGTGGATCATTCGTCGATATCGATATCAAGAACGCTAAAGGGTTGCCGGTGAAAACCGGAGCAACCCTTAAGTCTATTCAATCGAAATCAGTGGGCCTGGTTGATGTTCTTGACCGGCTTGCGGACATCGCGGAAGCGCAGCATAAAAATGAGCAGCGCAAAACCGAAGGCGGTCCATCCCATCCTGATGTTGTCCAACATCAGGGCCATCTTCAGCGGTAGTTGACCGTGTACGGCCATCACTTGGTGACCCGGTTACTTTCTCCGCTCATGTTGGCCCAGGCCTCATACATCTTCCAGCGAGCATCCACGTCGTGCCTGGCCTCCTCCAACAACCTCCGGGCATCTTCCGGATGCGTTTGTTGCAGTTGTGTGTAGCGCGTTTCCTTGTACAGGTAATCTTCCAGCGGAACAGACGGCGCTTTGCTATCCAGTTGCATCGGATTCTTGCCTTCCGTTGCCCGGCGAGGATCAAAGCGGAACAACGGCCAATGTCCGGATTGCACCGCCAGCTTCTGCTGGGTAAGGCTACACTTCATATCAATACCGTGGGCGATGCAAGGAGCATAGGCAATGATGATCGAAGGCCCATCGTATGACTCCGCCTCATTGAAAGCTTTCAGCGTCTGCATATCGCCCGCACCCAGGGCCACACGCGCAACATAGACATTGCTGTAGACCATGGCCATCAACGCGAGATCTTTCTTCGGTGTGGCCTTTCCTCCCGCGGAGAACCGCGCCACCGCGGCGCGCGGTGTGGACTTGGAAGTTTGACCGCCGGTGTTCGAATAAACCTCACTATCCAGCACCAGAATGTTTACGTTCTGTCCGGAAGCCAGAACATGGTCCAGGCCGCCGTACCCAATGTCATAGGCCCAGCCGTCGCCTCCAACAATCCAGACATCGCGCTTTACCAGCGAATCAGCCAACTGGAGCAGATCACGCGCATCCAGGTTCTCCGGACTATCGCGCAGGATCTCCTTGAGCGTGGCCACGCGGCCCCGTTGCACCTTGATGCCATTCTCATTGGACTGGTCGGCTGTAAGCAACGCAGCACCTAATTCAGCTCCAATGGTTCCAGTCAGATGCTTAACCAGATTACGCGCGCGCTCCTCCTGCTTATTCTGTGAGAGGCGGATGCCCAGCCCAAACTCGGCATTATCTTCAAACAGTGAATTGGCCCATGCTATTCCGCGACCATCCCGGTTGTACGTGTACGGTGTGGTGGGCAGGTTTCCGCCATAGATGGATGAGCAGCCAGTGGCGTTGGCGACAATGGTGCGATCGCCAAAGAGCTGCGTCATCAATTTGATGTATGGAGTTTCACCGCAGCCGGAGCATGCTCCGGAAAACTCAAACAGCGGTTGCAGCAGTTGAACGTCCTTCACCTGGCTCATTGAAAGTTTTGAGCGGTCAAATTCCGGAAGTCCGAGGAAGAAATTCCAGTTGGCGGATTCCTGCTCGCGAATGGGAGGCTGCGGAACCATGTTGAGCGCGCGATGGTTCGCATCCGTCTTGCTCTTGGCCGGACATACATCCACACAGAGCGTGCAGCCCGTGCAGTCTTCCGGTGATACCTGGAGTGAATACTTCATCTCTCCACGGTCTTTCCAACGCGCAGGCGCTGAAGCAAATGACGGTGGCGCTCCCGCAAGAAGGTCGTCGTCATAGACTTTGGCTCGAATCACGGCATGTGGGCAAACCAGCACGCATTTGCCGCACTGTATGCATAGTTCTTTGTCCCAGGCCGGAATCTCCAGGGCAATGTTGCGCTTCTCCCATTGCGAAGTGCCACTTGGGAAAGTGCCGTTCACCACCATTTTGCTGACCGGCAGAAAATCGCCTTCACCACGGATGATCGGACCAATCACTTTGTGGACGAAATCAGGCGCATTCGCCGGCAGATCGCGCTGCAAATCAAATCCGGCGGAAACTTCCCGCGGCACGTTGACTGCGAACAGATTTTCCAGCGTGTTATCGATGGCGGTATAGTTCTTTTCCACCACGGCTTCCCCGCGCTTACCGTAGGTTTTCTTTACGGCATGCTTGATGGCGGCAATGGCCTGCTCACGCGGCAGCACGTTGCTGATGGCGAAAAAGCAGGTTTGCATGATGGTATTGATGCGTCCGCCCATTCCGGTTTCCCGCGCTACTTTGTATGCGTCAATCACATAAAACTTGAGCTGCTTGCGGATGATCTCCTGCTGGATCGTGATGGGAAGATTTTTCCAGATGGCTTCCGGCCCGTAATTGCTGTTGAGAAGGAAAGTCGCGCCGCTTTCCGCCTGTTGCAGAACATTGAGATGATTGAGGAAAGAAAACTGATGACAGGCAATGAAATTCGCCCGTGTTATCAGATAGCTTGAGCGAATAGGGCGTGGTCCAAAGCGCAGGTGCGAGGTCGTCATGGAACCGGACTTTTTTGAGTCGTAAACAAAATAGCCCTGGGCGAAGAGATCCGTATCTTCGCCGATGATCTTGATGGAATTCTTGTTTGCGCCCACCGTACCGTCCGCTCCAAGGCCAAAAAAGAGGCAGCGCACCGTGTCCGGATCCTCGGTGGAGAACTCAGAATCATAGTCGATGCTGGTGTGCGTGACATCGTCAACAATGCCCACGGTGAAATGCTTCTTGCTTTTCTCTTTTGTAAGTTCCGCGAATACACCTTTAACCATGGCTGGCGTGAACTCCTTGGAAGAGAGTCCATAGCGGCCACCGATGACTTTACGCAGAGGCTGCACCGTGTGCGGCGACTGTGAGTCTGATTCGCTGAGCGCGGTAACAACGTCGGTATAAAGCGGTTCGCCAACGCTGCCTGGCTCCTTGGTGCGATCAAGAACGGCAATTGCTTCCACCGTGCGCGGCAACGCGTGAATAAAGTGCTCGACTGAAAATGGTCGATACAACCGCACTTTGAGGATACCGAACTTGGAACCATGCCGGTTGAGCTCGTCAATGGCTTCTTGCGCAACCTCGGCGCCGGAGCCCATGAGGACAAGAACATCGGTGGGATCAGGCACGCCGTAATAGTCAAATAGTTTGTACTGGCGGCCGGTGATCCCGGCAAATTTATCCATGCAGTTTTGAACGATGAGCGGAGTGGCCAGGTAAAACGGATTGGCGGATTCGCGCGACTGAAAATAAACATCAGGATTTTGCGCTGTCCCACGGATAAACGGATGGTCTGGTGAAAGAGCGGACTCGCGATGGCGCCGCACCAGTTTCTCCTCAATCATCGCCTGCATGTCTTCAATGGTCAGTTGCTCGACCTTGGCAATCTCATGCGATGTACGAAAGCCATCAAAGAAATGAACAAAGGGAATACGCGATTCCAGAGTCGCAGCCTGTGCGATCAACGCCATGTCCATGGCTTCCTGTACGGAGTTGGAAGCCAGAATCGCCCATCCGGTCTGGCGGATGCTCATCACGTCCTGGTGGTCGCCAAAAATGGAAAGAGCGTGCGTAGCCAGTGACCGTGCGGCAACATGCATGACAGCAGGCGTGAGTTCGCCGGCAATCTTGAACATATTGGGAATCATCAGCAGCAGCCCTTGAGATGAAGTGAATGTAGTGGCCAGTGATCCACCCTGCAAAGCTCCATGCAGTGTACCGGCGGCGCCCGCCTCACTCTGCATTTCAATCACCTGCGGCACTGTGCCCCAGATGTTTGGCTTTCCCTCTGAAGACCACTGGTCCGCAAGCTCTCCCATGGTGGAAGACGGCGTAATAGGGTAAATGGCGATTACTTCATTGGTCTTATGGGCTACGTAAGCGGCTGCTTCATTGCCGTCAATGGTGACTTTAGCTCTGCTCATGCGGTTCGTATGGGGCAACGGAGATGGAAAGCGCCCCACTCCTCTCAGTCGCTTTAAGCGACGCCTGGATGGATGATGCAGCAATCATCACGCCTGGAGTGTGACCTTGCCTGTGACGGCCGTCACTTTGTAGGAATCAGCCCACGTGCACGAACGGGCGTTTATGAGGATCTTCTATTTTTTTGCGGAGAATTTCCCGGGTCACCGGCGGGACATCCCCTTCCCCCATAAGCAGAAAGCGGAACATATTTGCCACCGGATTTCCTTCCATCCACTTGAAATAAATGTGCGGCATCTTCTTTGTCAGGTCGCAAACGTGGAGCAGAACTGCCGCAATCGCATTGGGAACCGCGGGACTGGACGCGCGCAGGATTTCATGTTTGCCAACCTTCACGCCGCGCACGTTGAGGCAGGCTTCGAACTCTGACGAGTCCTGGGTGGCAATCTCCAGAAAAATAACCTGCTCGTCATCCCTAATGTTGTGGACAAAGCGCGCTGCCGCATCCGCACGGGCATAGGTATCTTCATCCGACAATTGAGGGCGATGGCCGAGAAAGCGGATAATCTGGTCGTGATCATTGCGCAGAAATTCCTGCGCCGCTTCGTCAAACTTCACTTCGGTGATTCGCAGTTCGGTGGAACGCAGCGCGCGCGAGGTAAGCGAGCTGACGATGGTCAGCGCAATGAAGACGCTCGCAATCTTAATGCCCTCCGGACGCTGCACCATGTTGGAAAACGTGGTGTAGGCAAACACCAGCGCAATGGGCAGGTAGGCCCAGCGCCAGTTCGTGTGCCAGGTTGAAATCGTGACGGCCAGGGCCGCCGAACTCATCAGTACCAGCACGCCAGTAGCGTATGCTCCGCCCTGTGCGTCCACGTCGGCGCGAAAGATGATGGTCACAACGAATGACATGGCCATGAAAACCAGCACCAGCGGTCGCGACGCACGTGCCCAGTCCGGCGCCATGCCGTAACGCGGCAGGTAGCGGGGGACCAGATGCAGGAGGCCAGCCATGGCGGAAGCGCCGGCAAAACTGAGGATGGCAATGGTGCTCAGGTCATAAATGGTGCCAAAAAACGAACCCAGATAAAGATGGGCAAGATAGGCAAGCGCCCGTCCATTGGCTTCACCGCCGCTGGCAAATAGTTTTGGTTCGATCAGGACTGACGTGACAAAGCTGCTGGCGATCAGGAAAACGCTCATGATCAGTGCTGCCGTGAGCAGAAGTTTCCTGGCATTCACCACCCGATCGCCTGCGATCAACGGCATTACAGCAACGCCGGTTTCAAATCCGGAGAGACCCAGCGCCAGCTTGGGAAACAACAGCAGCGACAAGCCGATCATCGCCGGAATGCTGCCGTGCTGCTGCCAGAGATGGTGCTGCCATCCTTGAATCAAGTGAGGATGTGAGAGCACATGCGCAATCGCCACCGAAACCACCACCGCGTTCAGGACAAGATAGACCCCAACCAGAATCACAGCCAGCCCAATCGCCTCATCAAAGCCTTTAAGAAAGATGGCGCCCAGCACAGCAAGCAATACCAGTGTGAGTCCAATCTGATGGTGAAGAACTCGCGGCATGAATGGGTTTTCCAGCAGGTGCGCCGTACCATCAGCAGCAGACAAAGTGATGGTGATGATGAAATCTGTCGCCGCGAAACCCAGCAGACATAAAACAAAAATCTTGCCACGCCAGTTGGGAAACAGCCGCTCCAGCATGGCGATGCTTCCCTGCCCGTTCGGACTCTGCTCAGCGACTTTGCTGTAAACGGGGTACGCGCCAAACAGCGTCACCAGCACCAGAATCAACGTGGCAACGGGTGAAAGCGCTCCGGCAGCAAGAAATGCGATGCCCGGCTGATAACCCAGAGTGGAAAAATAGTCCACGCCGGTAAGGCACATGGCTTTCCACCACGGATGTGTGTGCTCTGATTTGCCGCCCGGGCCATGCGGTACGCGCAGGTCTTCCAGCAGCCACTGCTCAAGTCTCTTCAGCAAGTTTGTGCTCATTCTCTCCGTACTCTGAAACTTAAGAACGTCGGATGCAATTCAAACCACCCGGGGGCCGTGCAAAGAGCCAATGAAAAACGGCGACCTTTACGGTCGCCGTCATTCTACTTGTTGAGATGATGTTTAGGTGCCTTCTGACCAGCTGGCAAGATATTCTTCCTGCTCGGCGGTCAGCTTGTCGATCTTCACGCCCATGGATTCCAATTTCAGGCGGGCAACTTTCTTGTCCAGGTCGTCAGGAACCGAGTAGACCTTTTTCTCCAGGGTCTTGTAGTTCTTGATCAGGAATTCGCAGGAAAGGGCCTGGTTGGCAAAGCTCATATCCATCACGGAAGCCGGATGGCCTTCGGCAGCAGCCAGGTTGATCAGGCGGCCTTCGCCCAGCAGGTAAATCTTGCGTCCGTCTTTCATGACATATTCGTCAACAAAGTCGCGGGTCGGGCGTTTGGAGGAAGAAAGCTTTTCCAATGCCGGGATGTCGATTTCAACGTTGAAGTGCCCGGAGTTGGCCACTACGGCTCCGTTCTTCATCGCTTCAAAGTGCTCGCGGGCCAGGACATTTTTGTTGCCGGTCACGGTCACAAAGATGTCGCCAATCTTGGCGGCTTCCGCCATCGACATTACGCGATAGCCTTCCATCACTGCCTCAATCGCCTTCGTGGGATCGATTTCGGTGACGATCACATCAGCGCCCATGCCGCGAGCGCGCGAAGCCAGACCGCGTCCGCACCATCCGAAGCCGGCGACCACGAACTTGCTGCCGGCGATGAGCATATTGGTACAACGGATCACGCCGTCCATGGTGGACTGGCCGGTGCCGTAGCGATTGTCAAACATGTGCTTGGTCAACGCATCATTCACGGCAACAATCGGGTAACGCAGCTGGCCGTCTTTTGCCATGGCGCGCAGGCGTATCACGCCCGTAGTTGTTTCTTCTGTGCCGGCAATAATTCCGTCCAGAACATCTTTGCGCTTGGTGAGGGCCGTGGAGACAAGGTCAGCGCCGTCATCCATGGTCATGTGCGGTTTGTGGTCCAGCGCAGCCAGAATGTGCTTGTAATAGCTGTCATTGTCCTCGCCCTTAACGGCGAAGGTGGAGATGTTGTAGTCACGCACCAGGGATGAAGCTACGTCATCCTGCGTGGACAGCGGGTTGGAAGCGCACAGCACCACGTCCGCGCCGCCATCGCGCAGCGTGATGGCCAGGTTGGCTGTTTCGGTGGTCACATGCAGGCAGGCCGCAATGCGAATGCCCTTCAGTGGCTGGTTCTTGATGAACTCTTTGCGAATGCTTTGCAGCACCGGCATGGACTGGTTGGCCCATTCAATGCGCCGCTTGCCCAGATCGGCAAGCTCAATATTCTTCACGTCAAATGCAATTTGCGTTGTCGACATAATTTCCTATTTTCCTTGCCATGTTTTGTTGTCGCCGATGGCAGGCAGTGATTTCACAACTCAGGTTTTCTGTGATGACGGCCGGAAAGACTTTTGCAGTGAGGCGATTCACCGCCCCACTGCATTGGTCTGGTATTTGCTACTTGCTGGCGTCTGCGTTGACCTTGGCAGAACCGGTAGCCTGCTCACGCAGCTTGGCGGCTTTGTCGGTGGCTTCCCAGGTAAAGTCAGGGTCTTTGCGTCCAAAGTGTCCGTAGGCCGCGGTCTTCCTATAGATGGGACGGCGCAGCCTCAGTGATTCGATGATGCCTTTCGGCGTGAGCTGGAAGTTCTGGCGGACCAGCGTTTCCAACTTGTCTTCATCTACTTTGCCGGTGCCGAATGTATCCACCAGCACGCTAACCGGTTCTGCAACGCCAATGGCATAAGCCAACTGCACTTCGCAACGGTCAGCCAGTCCCGCGGCCACCAGGTTCTTGGCTATATAGCGGGCCATGTAGCAGGCTGAGCGATCAACCTTGGTCGGATCTTTTCCGCTGAATGCGCCGCCACCGTGACGGCCCATGCCGCCGTATGTATCCACAATGATCTTGCGGCCGGTGAGACCGGTGTCGCCCATCGGACCGCCGATGACAAAGCGTCCCGTGGGATTGATGTGGTATTTGGTGTCAGCGTCCAGCAGGCTGGCCGGGATTGCCGCCTGGATTACGTGCTTCAGAATGTCGGCACGGAGTGTTTCGTTGTCGATGGAATCTGCGTGTTGGGTCGAGATCACCACGGCATCCACACGACGCGGCTTGTGATCTGGACCGTATTCAACTGTGACCTGGGATTTGCCGTCGGGGCGAAGGTAAGGAAGCTGTCCGCTCTTGCGGACTTCTGAAAGTCGCAGGGTTAGCTTGTGGGCCAGGGCGATTGGCGTCGGCATGTAATCATCGTTCTCGTTCGTCGCATAGCCGAACATCATTCCCTGGTCACCGGCTCCGCCGGTATCCACGCCCATGGCGATATCGCCAGATTGCTTGTTGATGCTGGAAATTACCGCGCAGGTGTTGGAATCAAATCCATAGAGCGCGTTGTCATAGCCAATGGACTGCACCACACCGCGGACTATTTTCTGGAAATCAACGTATGTCTTGGTGGTGATTTCTCCCGCTATTACCACCAGGCCGGTGGCAGTCAGTGTTTCGCAGGCGACGCGGCTATGTGGATCTTCCGCTAAACACGCGTCTAGAATTGAATCTGAAATCTGATCTGCAATTTTGTCTGGGTGGCCTTCCGTGACCGACTCAGAGGTGAACAAGAAACGTTCCCGTGGAGCCAATTGATCGTCCTCCTGAATATCTATTTCCGCTTTCTTCTCAAAATACGATACCGAAAGCAGACTAACCGAATAACTAGCTCACTAACAATGCTTTAGCTTTACTTGGCTGGAAAAGCACGCGAATGGGAGTATTCCCACAGCGAAATGAGCTGTCTCTATTGTAAATCGGCTAGGGACTCAGTGCTATAGGGCGGTTTATTGCTTGTCGGTTAAGGCTATTCTTGTACCTGTCCGGTGGGAGTGAACATTAGCGTTCGAGCTTCACTTTCACTGCCAATGGCGCCGAGCGGCCTGCCATTGAAGCTCACATCTATACCGCCGGCATTGCCGGTGGTTACGATAATCTGCTTACCTGCCCGGATGAACCGCTGCTTGTTGGCGCGGAGAGTTCCGTGGCTTACCCGGCGTCCGTCAGCCACAACGGAAATCCACGCATCTTCCTTGGCCTTGATGATGACAAAGAAATCCTTCTTGTTGGCCGCAGGTTTGGTGCCGGCGGGATCAGGTGCGGCGTGAACAGGTGTGATAGCCGGTGTCTCAAGGCGTGCAACCTGCTTAATCTGCGTAGCTGCGATTGTGGCTTGCCTATAGTCAACCGGCTGCGCCGCACGCGCAGTCTCCGCCTTCAAAGAACGCTGTTGCTTCGGCGCTGGCGCAGGATTGACGCTGCTCGTCTGCGCTGCCACCCCATCAAGCGCCTTCTCCTGAACAGATCTATTGGCCTTGTTTCCACTCTCTTTTGTTCCACTCTCAGATGGTGACGCGGCCGCTACCGTACTCTCTGAATTCTCATTCTGGCGAGCTTTAGCCCGCCATACTGCGTATCCGCCCAGCACGCCAACCAGTACTACCGCGGCGGCGATCAAGGGCAAGTGTGATTTCTTTGGGTTCAGCTCACGGTCTGGCTTCTCGTGAATTTCCAGCGGAAACTGGTCTTCCGGCGGAGGCTCTTCTTTGGCTACTGCCACGTAATCGGCCACGGCCTGTTCTTCATTCAGCCCCAGAAAGCGGGCATAGGCTTTCACAAAGCCTTTGTTGAACACTCCACCCGGCAGCGCTCCAAAATCTTCACGCTCCAGTGATTCCAGATAACGCCGGGGAATCTTGGTGGACTCTGAAATCTCGTCCAGCGAGATTTTGCGCATCTCACGTTCACGCCGTAGCTTATCGCCGAATGCTCCCATAAGGGGTAGGTATTGACCTTTTGAATTAAGCTGATGACTGGGATGATAGGAAGGCGGAAGCTCCCTGTCAAACCAAAAAACGCTCTAAATGCCCGAAGGACAAGGACTTTTGGGGTACCTTAGGGCACTAACTTACGCGTTTCAGGACAACTCCTAGGTTGCCGATTTACTTAAATCGGGCGATAATACGCCCAAGATAGAAAAAGTGTGTTCGCCTACAGGCGGAAGGACGTCATTTCCTAAGTGAACGAGGCAACGGGTACCCGAGTGGAGTCGAATCCTAAGCGTCAGCTCCAGGAAGTCGCCATCTTCAATGATGTTGCGAAAGCCCTAACCTCGTCTCTGAATCTCGATTCAATCCTGCAAACCATCATGGACAAGATGGCTGAATTTTTTCGGCCGGATACCTGGTCCTTATTGATGGTGGACGAACAAAAAGACGAACTCTATTTTGCCATTGCTGTTGGTGATGCAGCCGAGACCCTGAAGACCGTCAGGCTTAAGGTCGGCGAAGGCATTGCCGGCTGGGTGGCCCGCCACGGCGAATCCCTGATTGTTCCTGACGTCTATAACGACGAACGCTTTGCCAAGCGCATTGATGAAATGACCAAATGGAAGACCCGGTCCATCATCTGCGTTCCCCTGCAGTCCAAGCACCGTGTGCTGGGTGTAATCCAGCTCATCAACTGCGCCATGGAAAGCTTCGGCGAACAGGAGATGTTCTTCCTGCACGCCCTTTGTGATTACGCCGCCATCGCCATTGATAATGCCCGTGCCGTGGAGAAAATTCAGGAACTTACCATCACTGACGACTGCACCGGCCTCTACAACGCGCGTCATCTATATAAGACGCTCGAATCTGAGGTTTACCGCTCGGCCCGCTTTGGTTACGAATTCAGCGTTATCTTTCTTGATCTCGATCACTTTAAGCACGTGAATGACACCTATGGTCACCTGGTCGGCAGTAAGCTGCTTCAGGAGATCGGTTTCAAGATCAAGTCTCAGCTCCGCCTCATCGATTACGCCTTCCGTTATGGCGGTGATGAGTTCGTTATCCTGCTGCCACAAACAGACAAGCAATCCGCGTTAATCGTCGCGCGACGCATTCAGGAAATGATGCGCAAGACCGTATTCCTTTCAGAAGACGGATTGAACCTGAACGTCCGCTGCAGCATGGGTCTGGCCACTTATCCTGAAGACGCCAAGAGCTCCCATGAAATCATCCGCCAAGCCGACGAAATGATGTACATGGTCAAGAACTCCAGCCGTGACAACATCGCCGTCGCCCAGCAGGGACTGCTGAAGTAAGAGAGTCTGTCCCCCGGAAGCGATTTCTTGGTTTTAATCCCGAACATCTACGAGGGATCCCCGTCGTCGTAATTCCATTCGCTTCTGGGCCGCGGCGATCTCACGGTTCAGGTAAAGCCAATGTCAGAGAAGGACCTTCTGGCGCGGAATTTCAGCCATGCGGTAGCGGAGATCCGCGCCACGATCCAGGCCATGGCTTCCAGCAACGAAACCCATGCTATTTCCGCGATCACTGCCGCCGCAGACTTGCTTCTCCACCAACCCTCACCACAGTAACGAGCTCTCAAACTGGCTGGTGATCAGTTTCCAGGCGGCCGCTTACCCAACACGGGAGCTTTGTCATCCTCTCCCGGAGCCGGGGTGCGTGATTTCCAGGCGCCCGCGTTCTCCGGCGCGGAAGGATCAACGCCGAAATCCCAGACGTACAGGTTGATCTGGCCTTTATCCA
>Ga0209863_10000218_pt1 | contig 35379 bp, 33 predicted proteins | sample OrgsoiDNA2013046_FD_185796 | JGI IMG/M metagenome (GOLD analysis project Ga0209863, IMG submission 185796) | Permafrost soil microbial communities from the Arctic, to analyse light accelerated degradation of dissolved organic matter (DOM) -... | ecosystem: Environmental > Terrestrial > Soil >...
GGCGCGCTAGCGCCCAAACATCGCGTCGTCCTTGTCTACCCTCGTCTGGTCTTCCAGCGGATATTCCTTGCGCATCGGAAAATAATTCATTTCATCTACATTCAGTATCCGTTTCAGGTTGGGATGCCCAACAAAAATGATTCCGTAGAAATCATAAGTCTCTCTTTCCATCCAGTTGGCGGCAGAAAATAATTTGGTTGCGGTATATATATCTGGTTTTTCAATATCGGTAAATATTTTATAGCGGATGCGAATATTATCGACCAGGTTATGCAGATGGTAAACAACCGCGAGTTCGCGTCCCTTGAAATTTGGATAGTGAACCGCTGTCAGGTCGGTCATGAACTGGAATTTCAATTCCTTATCGTCATAGAGAAACTGAAGTACTTTCAGATTCATCTCTTTTGGTGATTCGAATGTGAGCATCCCGTAGGGCTCTTCGAAATGAGAGACCTGTTCTCCAAATTGTTCAGTTAGTCTTTGTTTTATAAATGCGTTATCCAAGGAAAACGAGTTAATAGTATAAGAGTATAGGAGTATAAGAGTTAAATGTTCTATTTACCCTTTCTTCCACGACCATTATACTTGGTTCATATTTTTTTAACTATTAAACTAAACAACTCCACTCTTATATTCTTATACTCCTATACTCTTATACTAATCAAGTGACCTCCGGTCACTTGATTCCGTAGCTCTGCATCAGCTCCCGATACTGTTCGCCATTTCTTCTCCGGAAAGATTCTTCCCCAACAAGATCCTGGATTCGCATAAAACCATCGAGGATTCCTTCGGGTCTTGGCGGACATCCGGGTACATATACATCCACGGGAATGATCTGGTCAATTCCCTGTAAAACAGAATAAGAATCAAAAATGCCACCTGAAGATGCGCAGGCGCCAACGGCCATCACCCAACGCGGCTCGGCCATCTGCAGGTAAACCTGTTTTAATATAGGGCCCATTTTTTTTGCGATTGTTCCCATCACCATCAGCAGATCACACTGGCGTGGAGAAAATCCCAGGCGCTCGGCGCCAAAGCGCGCGAGATCGTAGTGAGAGGCCATGGTTGCCATGAATTCAATGCCACAACAGGATGTGGCGAAGGGCAGGGGCCACATCGAATTTTTCCTGGCCAGTCCGACCGCATCACTGAGCTTGGTAGCAAAAAAACCATCACCTGTATGCCCTTCCGGCATATCCACCATACTGATCGAATTCTTCGTATCAGCAGGAACCGTATTCACATTAAATCTTACTGGTCTGCTCATGTTATAATCAGTTTTTCGTCCACCCTTTCGCAGGAGGACGTCCATTCACACAACAATCGTCCGGCGCCGGGGGTTCTTGTTTACCCGTTAATCTTTCCATTGCAACGCGCCGGGGTTCTTATTCACCCGTTAATCTTCCCATTGCAGCGCGCCTTTCTTTATAATATAAACAAATCCAACCAGGAAGAAGAACACGAACAACAGGACTTCTGCAAAACCATCCCATCCAAGGGCCCTGAAATTGACTGCATACGGATAGAAGAAGATCACTTCCACGTCAAAAAGCACAAATAATATGGCAACTAAAAAATATTTGATGGCCATGGGCTGCCGCGCATTTCCCACGGACACGATACCGCTCTCGAAATTTCTTAATTTTTCTTCAGAACTCCTTTTAGGTCCCAGCAGATGCGTCACCCCAAGCACTAAAAATACAAAGGCGCCTGCGAAGAGTAACTGTATAGCAATCGGTAGATAGTCGCCCGAAGTATTATTCGTTGTAACCAGGTTTGCTGCCTGAAGGAAAATAGGACTCATAAGGAAGATTCCATTGCGGAACAAAAGTAATACAGGAGGCTCAGATTTCATTGGAATGTTTTGATCTGCTTTATATAATAAAAAAGCCCCTGACGTGTTGAATCAGGGGCTTAAAATGAGTAATAATAATTTATTTCCCGGCGGATTGATTCGGGCCGCCCTTTTGTTTAGAAGCTGGTTGTTTGGCGGGTCTGGTCAGCACTTCCAGTACCTTTTGAGCCGAAGTATTGGTAGGATCCACTTCAAGTACTTTCTTCATATAATCTATGGCTTTCGGTTTGTCTTTCTTCACATCGTTATAATAACCTGCCAGATAAAAATAGGCACCGACGACCTGGCTTTTATATTTAGCTGAATCGGGAGAAGTCCTGGCAAACTGGGCGAGTTTCTCATAAGGTGCGACGGCCAGGCCTTTGGAATTCAGGGAATCATCTTCGGCCTGCGTACTTCTTGCACACCAGAGATAACCAAAAATTTCATTCGGATATTTTGTTATATAAACTCCACAGAAAATACTGTCCGCCGTTTTATAATTGCCGGCCTGATAATTTGCCGTGCCGTATTTAAACAGATCGGAATTCGTCGGATTTTTCAGACTATTATACATCGCACCAGAGATGACTGCAGCAGCCTGTTTGTTATGTATTTGTTTCGCCAGATCCAGTGCTTCCCCGGCATATTTTTGCTTATTCACATCAATGGTATCCATGGAAATCGCTTTGGCGTAATATTGAAAAGCCATATCGCGCGTAACCGAATCAGTTAATTTCCCATAGATTTTGCCATACTCTTCAAAGTCCGTACTCATCAACAGGGTAGAATCGGCTTTGGCCAGAAAATTTCCCATTGCCTCTCTTGCTGCTGTAAAATCGCCCAGAGAATCGGATGCATAGGCGACCAGGCGATACATGCGCGGATTTACATTGGCTCCATATTGTCCGATGAGTTGCTGGGCCCTGGTACGGGATTCTGCCACTTTACCGGAAACGTACATCATACCTGCTTTCATATATTCGAGATCGGCACCCTGGTCGGAGTTCGCTGCATATTTATCCAGGTAGGCTGCTGCTTTATTTACATCGCGCAGGTACCAATAGAGGAATAATTGCTGGTATGCCGGTGCATAGGCCGGATCAATGGTTGTAGCCTGTTCGAATGCAGGAAGAAAAAATTCCCTGTTATTCTGAGTCAGGTAAACGATACCAATTTTCATTTGGGCTTCTGCGAGCTTCGGATCGAGGCCCAGTGCTTTTTGATAATTTGTTACGGCACCGCCGCCATCTAATTGTCTGCGATAGGCGTCTCCCAGTAATACATAGGTCTGGGGATCATTGAATCTTTTTATCGTCGTCGCTGTGGTCAGTTTCTGAATTGCATAATTCAGATCGCCTTCTTTTGCGTCGACATTAGCATATGCTACTGCATTCAGTACTGCGATGTCTTTTTCCTTGGTGAGACTGATGGCAGTTTCAAATCGTTGTTTGGAATCTGTCTTATTACCGTATAACAATTCCACGTGACCCATGCCTACTAATAACAGGGGTGCATTTCCGTTAGTAGCCAGCATTTTCGAGTAAAGTGCTTTTGCACCTGTCGTATCGCGTGTGTCCCGGCGATGAATCATAGTTTGTCCCAGCCAGTAAACCGCTTCGATATTATTCGGATTGGCGGCGAGAACTTTTTCAAATGCGCTCTGGGCACTAGCATAACGCTCGTAATACAAAAACTTTTTGCCCTCTTCCAAGGTTTGGGCGACCACTGTACTGCCGATGCAGGAAAGCGCCAGTAAAAGGCTGAAGCATAGTTTTCTCATTCTGAATCTCCGTTTTTGGTGTATAAATATATCTAAAAATTGATTATTGCTGCATCTCCACGTCCCGTACATCAAAATTCATACGTGCGGGTACCAGGTATGATCTTTTAAAAATCAGTTGTCCTCTCTCATTTACCAAAAAATTTACAAAATTATTTCCCACACCGCTCCAATTCTCCTTCAGTATATAATACAATCCACGTACCATGGGATATTTGCCGAAAACGATATTCGCCTGAAAAGGATACACATAGGGTTTATCCGTGCAACGGTCACAGCGGATAGCCACCACCTTCACCTGTTTCATAAAGGCCAGTTCCAGGGAATCTTCCTGGTCACCGATCCAGTTCAGGCCTATAAATCCCACAGCATTCAGATGGTCAGCTACATATGAAATCACCTGTGGGCTTGACCTGGCAGCTATTACATTTTTTCCTAATGTTTTACCCTTCAATATAGAATCCATGGCATAGCGAACCGTACTTGTAGCTGAAACCCCATCCATAACCGCCTCTCTTTTCTTCAGATCATTTCCCTGGACCAGGTCCCGCACATTGTCCATGGACATCACCGTATCCTGGGAATGATTATTCACAACCAGGGCAACAGCGTCGTAGGCCAGGAGACCGGAAACAGCTGGCGTCTTCGCCGTATCCCTGAAATATCTTTCTTCCGCCAGACTCAGTCCCCGGGTGACGATCACCATACGGGTGCTGTCGTTATACAAATCCCTTAAACAGGCCGCTTCCGGCTTATAGTCGACCAGCACATGCGCATCAGGAAAAGAGCTTTCGAACACTTTGAGCTGGGAATCTATCACAGGTTTAAAGGACTCGTCAACACTTACATGAATGGTACCCGAAAGAGGGGTTTCCTGTTTCACCTGCGGACCCGAGTGGCATCCTGTAAATAAGACTATTCCAAAGGCAAATATGATGCATGGAAAACATCTTTGTACAATGTTCATCCCCCTATAATTGTTAGTTAAAATAGTTTTTTTTATACCCCCGGTATATCCGGAAAAATCCATACAGGAGGCAAAGCCCTGCAAACAGATAACGGAAGAGATCATCGATGCCGAAAACGACACCGAACCGGGGTGCCAGCAGGAAAAAAATGCCAAGACAAAAAATAACCACGCCCATACCATAATCCATTATGGACCTTCTCAACCTGTAATTTTTGGCGCGTTTATCCAGATCCTGATTTTCGGTCATTAGCATTCTTTTTAGAGCGATTGGCAATATACAGAAAAAGCTCAAAGCGTAAAGCGTAAAGCGTAAAGCCAATTTCTGCAATTGTCAATTGTTAATCGTTAATTGTCAATTGTTGTCATTAGTCTTCGCCTCCCGGATCTGCGGGACGGCGGACAAACACGGTCAGCCGCCAACTGCCAACTGCCAACTGCCAACTGCTCCCGCATGTGCGGGACCAACCACCTAATCCGCGCGTACAAAATTCACCGGAAGGCTGAAATACACGGCTACATTACGATGATTTTGTGAACCGGGTTTCCAGTCCGGCATTTTCGAAATAACACGTTTGACTTCCTGATTAAATTCAGCATCGGCCGCGCGTGTAATTTCAATATCGCGAACCCTTCCATCCGACCCAACCACGAACCGGGCAATTACCTGCACTTGTGTACCTTCTTCCAGATTATTTTCCGGCATACGCAAATTCTTCATCAAAAAACGTTTCAATGCTTCCAGTCCGCCTGGGAATTCCGGCATGACTTCAGCCCATTTAAGAACTTCTGCTGTGTTTTCAACTGGTTCATCCGTTTTGGATGTTCCTGCGTTCAAAGAATTCCCATTGGGAGGCTGATCTCCGCTGTCAGGTTTTCCATCAGAATTGGTTAATCCAATTGCATGGTTTTCGAGATCCTGAACAGTCGGCATGGGCTTAGGTATTTGTTGATCGGCAACAATTACGGGAGCACTTAAGGGAACTGTAGCGGGTGGTTTAGGCGCAGCCGGTCTGGTGGTTGGAATGATGGGTTTCGGTGGGGGCTCTGTAAGGATGCCCTCAATGACTGTATCGGGTATCAGCGGTTTTGAAATGATCCCAGCGTTTTGATTGTTATATAAAAAGGCAAATGAAGCGGCAACGACCAGGGACATCGTGACGCCCATTGAAATCAATAATCTCTGCGGATAATATTTCCGCAATGGATAAGCACCGTATGATTTATTCCTGTTTTCAAAGAGCAGGTCCAGCGGGTCAGCGAGTAAAATGGCAAGCGGTTCCATAAAATCTGTTTAAAAGATGAATGAATCAGAAATAGAACCTGCGCAGTGATTGTTAGATGCGTTGCGGTTTGAATTCCATAAGAACTTATTTGGTTGGCAGTTGGCGGTTGACGGTTGACGGTTGACGGTTGACGGTTGACAGTTGACAGTTGGCAGTTGGCAGTTGGCAGTTGATGGTTTTACTCTATTTGCCCATTTGCAGATTTGCACATTTGCACACTTGTTTCCCTACTTTTGCAAGCATGAAAATTTTAATGGTTTGCCTGGGAAATATTTGTCGGAGTCCGCTGGCGGAAGGAATTCTGAATTCGAAAGTAAAAAAACTGGGTCTGCCCTGGCAGATAGACAGTGCGGGCACCAATAATAATTACCATGTCGGGGAAGCGCCGCACGCGCTTTCACAGAAAGTGGCCAGGCTCCATTCCGTGGATATCAGTCAGCAGTGCGCCCGTGCATTTGTGGCGGAAGACTTTGACCGCTTCGATAAAATTTATGCGATGTCCGGCGATATCCTGGTCGACATGAAAAAAATCGCCAAAAAGAAATTCAACCCGGAAAAAACGAATCTCCTCCTGAATGAAATCTATCCGGGCCAAAATCTGGATGTACCGGATCCCTGGTACGGGGAAGAACCGGATTATCATGATGTGTATGAAATGATCGATAAAGCCTGCGATAAGATTATTGAAAAATATGGAGATCTTAAACCCGCCTGATCATGAGTAAACCCGGATTACCTCAGGGCACGCGTGATTTCGGACCGGAAACCGTTCACAAACGAAATTATATTTTCGATACCATCCGATCTGTTTTCGAACTCTATGGATTCGAGCCGCTCGAAACACCGGCCATGGAAAACCTGGACACATTGCTTGGCAAGTATGGTGAGGAAGGAGATAAACTGATTTTCAAAATTCTCAATAACGGACTTGACCACGAATCAAAAAAAGATTCGGCCCGTGCCGCTTTTGAAAATATTCTTTCCGGAAAAAATGATAAGGCCATTACGGAACGGGCCCTGCGATATGATCTGACGATTCCGTTCGCCCGTTATGTTGCGATGCATCAGCACGAAATCAGTTTCCCATTCCGGCGATACCAGTTGCAACCGGTATGGCGTGCCGACCGTCCTCAAAAAGGCCGCTACCGTGAATTCTACCAGTGTGATGCCGATGTGGTCGGGAGCAAGTCTTTGATGAATGAAGTTGAACTCACCCAAATCTACCTGACTGTTTTTGAAAAGCTGGGGATCGATGTGGAGCTGCGTATCAATCATCGGAAGATTCTGGAAGGACTTGCAGAATCCTGCGGTGGAAGTGCACAAACATTGGCGATCACAACAGCTATTGACAAGCTGGATAAGATCGGGATTGAAAAGGTGAAGGAAGAACTTCAGAAAAATGATCTTCACGATAAACAGATTGACCTGATTGAAAAATACCTGCAGATTGAAGGAAACAACGCGGAAAAAATCAGTCGGGTCGACACATTGATTCCAAATTCTTTTACCCAATCGGGAATTGCTGATTTGAAATTTATTCTTGATTTCTTTAAATCAAATTCCGTTGTTTTTGATCCTTCACTCGCGCGGGGATTGAATTACTATACTGGGATTATTTTTGAGGTCCGTGCGAAAGGCGTAAAAATCGGTAGTATCGGTGGTGGCGGCAGATATGATGATCTTACCGGACTCTTCGGCGTTCCGAATATCCCCGGAGTGGGAATTTCTTTTGGCGTAGACAGGATTTATGATGTGATGGAAGAATTGAAACTGTTTCCTCCTGCTGTGCAGAAATCCACGCAGGTGTTGTTTTTCAACCTGGGAGAAGAAGCTGCTTTAAAAAGTTTTGAACTGATGCAGGGATTGCGGAGAGGAGGAATCCGATGCGAACTATTTCATGAGCAGGCGAAGTTTGATAAGCAATTCAAATATGCCGAGAAAAAAAATATTCCCAAAGTGATTATCATCGGTGATGATGAACTGAAGTCGGGGATGGCGAAGATCAAGGACTTGGGATCGGGGGTGCAAACTGAGGTGGCGTTTGCTGAACTCATTAGTGTGGTGAATGTGTAAAATGTAGGGGAATGAAGAATGTGAAAGTTAAATTTGGAAATGACAATGTGAAAATATGGTCCTGCGCTGAAGCTTCGGACGCTTGCGCCAGAGCTTCAGCGTCGGCGCACGGATAATACATTTACCTAATCAGCATACAAATGCTTCCCGCCTCAAGTTTCCTGCCTCAAGCTTCCTGCCTCAAGCTTCCATTTTCAAGCCTGAATCCCTTCATAAACAACCGCTGCTCCCTGACCCACGCCGACACACATGGTCGCGAGGCCATATTTGGAACCGCGTCTTCTCATTTCATGTAACAAAGTAGTTGAAATGCGGACCCCGCTGCAACCGAGCGGATGTCCGATTGCGATCGATCCGCCATTTACATTTATTTTCTGCAGATCCAGTCCCAAATCATGAATGCACGCGATGGACTGGGAGGCAAATGCTTCATTGAGTTCAATCAGATCCATATCGTCGACCTTCAGACCGGCCCGGTAAAGAGCTTTTTGGGAAGCGGGAACCGGACCCAGTCCCATGATGGCCGGATCCACACCGGCAACACCCATCGAAACGACCCTTGCGAAGGGCTGGAGGTTATAATTCTTTACGGCTTCTTCACTGGCGAGTAAAATGGCGGCGGCACCGTCATTGAGTCCGGCCGAATTTCCAGCCGTTACTGTCCCGTCCTTCAGAAAAGCCGGCTTCAACCGGGCGAGTTTTTCCAATGAAGTATCCCTAGGGGGTTCATCTTTTGTGAACCAGCTAACCAGCTGATCCTGTACAAGTTCCACCGCGGCAATTTCATCATCCCATTTTCCCGCGGCGAGGGCGGCAAAGTATTTTAACTGGGATTCCAGGGCGAATTCATCCTGCGCCGTGCGTGAAATCTTCCAGCGGCTCGCTACATTTTCCGCTGTTTCACCCATCGAATAAGGGTGATATTGATCCGTTAGTGTTTTATTCGGGAAACGCCAGCCAATGGTAGTATCCACCATCTCCATTTTCCTGCTAAAGGCTGAGGTGGGTTTGGCCATCACGAAGGGGGCGCGTGACATACTTTCGACGCCGGCGGCGATATAGAGATCTCCTTCGCCGCACATGATTGCCCGGGAAGCATCCATCACGGCCTGTAATCCCGAAGCGCAAAGTCTGTTTACTGTGTTTCCCGCCACCGAAACGGGTAATCCGGCTATGAGAGCGGCCATTCTTGCAACGTTCCGATTGTCCTCGCCAGCCTGGTTTGCATCCCCGGCAATCACGTCTTCTATGGCTTCGGGATCGATATTTTCGTTACGGACAAGCAGCGACCGGATCACGTAGGCAAGAAGGTCATCCGGACGGACGGCAGCCAGGGCTCCGCCATATTTCCCGACAGGGGTGCGCACGGCGTCAATTATGTATACTTTCTTCATAAGATTACGAAGATACGGTGAACGCCGAACGCAGAACGCTTAACGCTCTGCGGCCGCTGAAGTCCTGCCTGGGCGGACAAAAGCATAACACCGGAATTCAACCCTGGCGTTCCGCGTTAAGCGTTTCGCGTTCCGCGTTCTACGCTTTAAACGTATATTTGCCGCTTCATGAAAACAGATAAAACGAATATCCGGACGCTTTCCAAGTCCGAGATACTGGAGTATTTTGAGGATCTGGGTGAACCGAAGTTCAGGGCCGGACAGGTTTACGAATGGATCTGGCAGAAACATGCCTTTCAATTTGAAGATATGACCAACCTCAGCAAGGAACTGAGGGTCAAATTGGCCAAGGATTTTGCATTTCCCGCCCTTCGCATAGATACCACGCAACACAGCGCCGACGGAACAGTTAAAACGAGGTTCAAAACCTTTGATAATCATTTTGTGGAAGGCGTTCTGATACCCACGGATGAACGCAGGACCGCCTGTGTTTCTTCACAGATCGGATGTTCGCTGAGCTGCAAGTTCTGCGCTACCGGATATATGGACCGGGAAAGAAATCTTGAATTCGATGAAATCTATGACCAGGTGGTCATGATCAATCAGCAGGCTGAAAAGACTTTCGATAAAAAGCTGAGCAATATCGTTTTCATGGGCATGGGTGAACCCCTGCTCAATTATAAAAACGTTCTGAGAGCCATCGACAAAATCAGTTCGGCTGAAGGATTGGGCATGAGCCCCCGCAGAATTACTGTTTCAACCGCTGGTGTGGCGAAGATGATCCGTCAACTTGGAGATGATAAAGTGAAATTTAAACTGGCGCTTTCCCTGCACGCGGCCAACGACCAAAAGCGACATGAGATCATGCCGATTAACGACAGCAATAATATCCGTTCGCTGATCGATGCACTGAATTATTTCTACAAACAAACCGGAAACGAAATCACTTTTGAATATATCCTCTTCCAGGATTTCAACGACAGCCTGAAAGATGCTGACGAACTGATAAAAATTTATCGCCAGGTACCAGCTGACCTGGTAAATATTATCGAGTACAATCCGATTACCAACGCGCAATTCGCCAAACCGGATGAATCCGTGACGAATATTTTCATGAAACATCTGGAGAAAAATAAAGTCAACGCGAGACTACGTCGCAGCCGCGGTAAAGATATTGATGCAGCCTGTGGTCAGCTGGCTAATAAAAACGCTTCAGCCCCTATGCCATGAAACGTAAAACAGATAATTTTTCCAAGTTCATTAATCGAAAAAGTACCGGCGCTGTAAAGGAAGAAATCCGCCAGGAAAAAAAGCTGATTAAGAAGGAACGAAAGGAAGGAATTGAAAGACATTTTGAAGAGAAAAGAAACAAGCGTGCTGTTGCAGCATCACTCAAAGCAGATGTCCCTTCGAATGTTGCCGGCAAAACAGCGAAGGACCATAAGGCCGCGGAACCCGCGCCCGGCGCCACTCTTCCCCTGAATAAATATGTGGCTCATGCCGGCGTGAGTTCCCGTCGTGCTTCAGCGATACTCGTTAAAGAAGGGAAAGTAACTGTGAATGGTGTAGTCGTAACCGACCCGGGAACAAAAGTTTTGTATACCGATACGGTGAAAGTGGCCGGCAAAAAAGTTACTGTTTCAAGTCATTTTGTTTATATCCTTTTAAATAAGCCCAAGGATTTTCTTACGACAACAACAGATCCGCAGGGAAGAAAAACCGTGCAGCAACTAATTGCCAAGGCAACCGAAGAAAGAGTCTATCCGATCGGACGTCTGGACAGAAATACATCCGGCGTTTTACTTTTCACCAACGACGGGGATCTCGCGCAGAAATTATCCCATCCGAAAAATGAAATGAAAAAGATCTATCATGTTGGTCTCGACAAGCCGCTCACCAAGCAGCATTTTGAAAAGATCATGGGTGGTGTTGAGCTGGAAGACGGTATTTCAAAAGTGGATGAAATGGCATATGCCGATCCAAAAGATAAAACGCAGATCGGTCTTGAAATCCACAGTGGAAAAAACCGCATTGTACGCAGAATATTTGCCGCACTCGGTTATGATGTGAAAACACTCGACCGCGTGATGTATGCCGGGCTGACGAAGAAAAATGTGCAGAGAGGCAATTGGCGTTTTCTCACGGAAAAAGAGATCAGAGAATTAAAGTATCTGAAATCTTAAACTGCGTTTAATGTGGCGAATATGTAAATGTAGAGATGTAAGAATTCAAAATTAAATGTGGTAATGATAGTTTGAAAATGTGGCACTGGCATCTATCAACGATCATCGATCGTCCGTCATCGGTCATCGAAAAAAACTCAGCCGTCACCAACTGCCAACTGCCAACTAAATGAAACTTCCCGAGATAATATTTGAAAACGAAGAATTCATCGCGTTGAATAAACCCGCGGGATTATTGAGTGTGCCGGACAGGATGCAGTCCGCCCCTTCTCTCAAAGATCTGCTCATTGAAAAATTCGGGAATATTTTTACTGTTCACCGCCTCGATAGAGACACCAGCGGCGTAATCGTATTTGCAAAAACAGCGGAAGCACATCAATGGCTATCCGTAATATTCCAGGAACGTCAGGTGGAAAAAATATATTACGGAATCGTTTGGGGTGTTCCTTCTTCCCTATCAGGAATAATTGAACTGCCCATGCTGGAACATCCCGGAAAGAACGGGACGATGGTCGCTCATCGCAAGGGCAAACCGGCATCAACAGGATATGAACTGATTGAAAATTTCGGAAAATATTCTTTGATGAAATTTAATCTTTTCACCGGCCGTACCCATCAGATTCGCGTGCATATGAAGGAAACGGGACATCCCATACTCTGCGATCCCTTATATGGCGATGGAAAACCGTTCTTTGTTTCTTCCCTAAAGAAAAATTATAAACACTCCGGGTTTGAAGAAGAAAAACCCATCCTGGATCGCCTCGCTTTGCATTCCGGCAAACTTTCATTCACCGATCAGCATGGGGTATTGTTCACACTGGAAGCGGAATTACCGAAAGACTTACGCGCATTACTTAGTCAATTAAGAAAGAGCGTAAAGCGGGTTTAGTGTGGTTAATGTGTAATTGTAGGAATGTAAGAATTCAAGATTTAATGTGGAAATGATAGTTTGAAAATATAGTATAGTCATCGTGTAACTGTTATCCGCCTTCGCCAACCGCCAACTGCCAACTGCCAACCGCCAACTGCTCACTCATTCTTATAAACCACTCCTTCCTTCATCACAAACTTCATCCTGCCCATTACGTGGATATCTTTAACGGGATCGCCGTCGACAGCGACGATATCAGCCCATTTCCCTTTTTCAATACTGCCGGCTTTATCGCTGATCCCGATCAGATCCGCGGCACTGACCGTCGCTGACCGCAATACTTCCAACACCGGCATGCCTGCCTGGTTCATATATTCCATCTCCATCCAGTTCTTGCCATGTGCATACACACCGGCGTCGGTTCCAAACGCAATTTTCACGCCCGCCTTGTAGGCTTTTGAAAAATTAGCCATCATCTTCGGACCGATGGCTGTTGCTTTTTCTGCAATCAATGCAGGAAAATACCCGGGCTTCGCTGCCGAATCAGTTACTGATTTTCCGGCTATGATAGTGGGCACGAACCAGACTCCATATTTCTTAAACAGTGTGATGTCCTCATCATCCATAAAAGATCCGTGTTCTATAGAGGCCACGCCGGCAAGGATCGCTCTTTTTATGGCCTCCGCACCATGTGCATGGGCTGCCACTTTCATCCCGTAATCTTTTGCCGTTTCCACAATCACCCTGATTTCTTCCTCCGAAAACTGGGGACCCGATCCGTCTTTTTCCAGGCTGAGCACGCCACCCGAAGCCGTGATTTTGATCAGGTCCGCTCCTTCTTTATACCGTTCGCGAACTGCTTTAATACATTCTTCTCTCCCATTGGCAACCCCGTCGATCGGACCCGGATCACCCATCAGGTCTTTCCGGTAACCCACCGTCGGATCCGCGTGACCACCTGTGGAAGAAATTATTTTTCCCGCTGTATAAATGTGCGGACCCACAACGATTCCCCTACGAATCGCGTTGCGAAGTGCAATGTTTACACCCACGCCGCCGACGTCTCTCACTGTTGTAAAACCAGCCATTAATGTGGTCTTTGCGTACACCGATGATTCGAAAGCGATATCGGCAATATTTTCCCTGAATTCTTTTACCTGGTCAGATGTAGTTTCTCCTTCCAGGTGTACATGGCAATCGATCAGTCCCGGCATAACCGTCCGGTTTTTCAAATCGATCAGCTTGTCATTCGTTGCAGGAACCATATATCCCTTCTGAATATCTGAAATGGTTTTGCCTTCCACGATGATTGTTATTTCAGTTTGTACCTGGAGCGATTTGGTATCTACCAGTTTTCCGCAATAAATAATTGTTCGCTGCGCAAACAAACCTGTCGAAAAGCTGATTAGTATTAGAACCAGCAGGAAATGGCGCTTCATATCAATTCATTTTTAAATAAAAAGGGAAGATAAGATATGCGAAAATAAAAAAGGAAGATAGGAAATGCGCGAATAAAAAAGGAAAACAGGACACGCGCAAATAAAAAAGCACCCGGTTAAGGGTGCTTCGGATAAGAATGGTTCTGCATTTTTTATTTATTGGGCTGTGGCGTATACCTCAGGTAAGGCTTTACGACTTTCACACCCTTTGGAAATTTCTTGATTGCATCTTCTGTAGAAACAGCCGGAACAACAATTACATCTTCGCCTTCTTTCCAGTCAGCCGGTGTGGCCACACTGTAATTAGCTGTCAGTTGCAGAGAATCCACTACGCGTAAAACTTCATTAAAATTCCTTCCGGTGGAAGCCGGGTAAGTGATAATCAGTTTCACTGTTTTATCCGGACCGATCACAACCAGTGAACGAACCGTTGCAGTGGCTGACGCATTCGGATGTATGAAATCATACAGTGTGCTTACTTTTCTGTCGTCATCAGAAATGATCGGAAAATCTACATTCACTTTTTGAGTTTCATTGATATCGTTAATCCATCCGGTATGACGATCGAGTGTATCCACACTTAATGCCAGCACTTTTACATTGCGCTTAGCAAATTCATCTTTCAGGGCTGCTGTTTTTCCGAGTTCGGTTGTACAGACAGGCGTATAGTCGGCAGGGTGCGAAAACAAAATACCCCATGAAGTACCAAGATATTCGTAGAAATCAATTTCGCCAGCAGATGTTCTGGCCTTAAAGTTGGGAGCGGTATCCCCTAGTCGTAAACTCATTTTTGAACAGTTTAATTATTAAAAATTAAAATCGAAGACTGCAAATATATTCTTTCTCTATTAATTAAGTAGACTTTAAATGAATTTTCGTGTTTAGTACCATAAAATGTTGGTTTATAGACATAAAATAATCAAATTTTGGAGTGGGTTTAAACTAAACAATTTAGTAATTTGGAGGCCGGTCCGGGTTGTAAATAGGCCCGGAGTCGTCTGATAACCTATATATTTATCTCATGGAATGGCTGAATACGAGTATATCGCCGCTGAAAGATCTGCTTGCTTTTTTGTATAAAAAATCGAAGACGAGTGACGTACACAAAAAGCAACTGATCATCGAGCTGCGGGATAATCTGAATGTGTTTAAGAACGGATTTTTTAACCAGTCACCATACGACACGATGATCGACCTTTTATCACGGGATGCCATCCAAGGTGCCATCAAAGAAAATTTCAATTTTAAAAAACTTCGCCCGGGCACTATTCCCGTTTCGGTTATCTATGATGAAAGAAATAAAAAATATGCCGGATGGAATACAGAAAGACTGATTGATAAAATTGACGAGAAAATAGTTGAACTGCGGAATATCAAAAAAATGAATGGTGGCTCTGTGAAAGAAGTACGGAACAATATCACGCTCATGATGAGTAATCTTTATTTCCGAATGAAGCTGCTGGCGGATTTTATACAGGCGGAGAAAGCCTGAAGCAGGAGGCGTTTTGGGCTAGAGGCGTGAAGCAGGAGGCTTGAGGCTTTTATAGTTCTTGCTTCACGCTTCCAGCTTCATGCCTCACGCCTCGCGCCTCAAGCTTAATGCTTCACGCCTCATGCCTCCTGCTTCAAGCCTCCAGCCTAAAATTATTTCAACAATTTAAAAGAGTGAGTCCATTGATTCCTGAGGAATCCGGGAATGCACCAGAGTACACATAGGGGTTCAATTGCGCGGGCCGCTTCAACCGAACCCATATCTTCTGTTTCCCATCCAAAAGCATCCAGGATTTTGGTTACCTGCTTTTTTGCTGCTCCATCGTTTCCGCAAATAAACATAGTTGGCTTGCCCTCCTTATAAGAAGGTTTATACATCTGTGTATTGCCCACAGAGTTGAAAGCCTTGACGAATTTCGCTTTTGGAACCAACTCCTGCAATTCTTCCATCAAGGAACTATTTGCCGCGGTACTGAGTTTGAGCACCCCATTTACCGGAGGCTCGTGGGATAGCGGATTGGTTATATCTATAATTGTTTTGCCTTCCAGACTTTTTAATCCGGTAGCCTCCAGCGCCTGCAGAGCTGCATGGCCGGCCACAGCCAGAACCAACAATTCACCGAAAGCAGCGGCTTCCGCAAAGCTTCCGGATTTTGCTCCCTTATTTTCTGTTTTCCATTTTTTTATACTGTCTTTCTGGGGATCCCGGCTTCCCATCATCACCTCATTTCCCTCTGTAAGAAATGCTTTTCCCATTACCTGGGCCACAATTCCCGATCCGATTATTCCTATTTTCATCACTATTGTTTTAGTAATTAGATAAATCTAGTTGGCGGTTGGCGGTTGGCAGTTGGCGGTTGGCGGTTGGCGGTTGGCGGTTGGCGGTTGGCAGTTTCACATTTTCAAATTGTCATTACCACATTCAATTTTGAATTCTTACATCCCTACAATTACACATTCACCACACTACCCCGCCTTAATTTTATCTTCCTGATGTTTCCAAAGTTCGCGGAAAATGGGGCTTGATTTTCTTAAATCTTCAAACTTCCCTTCGTCTGCAATACGGCCGCCCTGCAAAATATACACGTAGTCAAAATAACTCAACAGATATAAACGATGAAGACTGGATATCACCGCCTTGTCTTTGCATTCTTCAAATAGTTTTTCATAGATCTGTATCTCTGTTTTCGGATCCACACTGCTGGTGGGTTCATCCAGTAAAATAATATCGCTGCTTTTCGCAGCAAGAATTCCGCGAGCCAGCGCCAGGCGTTGTTTTTGTCCACCGGACAGGTTCACTCCTTTCTCCATGATATTGGACTGAAGACCATTGGGCAACTGAAGAAGCACTTCAGTAAAATGTGCCGTATCGCAAACACCCAATATTTCAGTTTTTTCAAAAGGCAGGCCGAGGGTAATATTATGCTCAATTGTATTTTCAAAAATCTCCGGCTCCTGGGGAAATAAAGTGATGGTTTCTGCAATGCTTGCTAAATCTGCAGATTGGCCATCCACATTTATCAGGGCTCCGGGTTGCGCTTCATATAAGCCTCTTAACAAAGCCATCAACGTGCTTTTGCCGCTCCCACTCTGTCCAATCAGCGCGATCCGTTTTCCTTTTTCAATCCTGAGATGAATATCATGCAAACTATGTGCCTTATCACTCGAAGAGAAAGTCTCCTGATGAGAAAAGTTCAACTCTTCAATCGAAATCGTCTTCCAGTTTTCCGGCAATTCTGCGGCGTCGTCCCGAACATGTTGCTTTTTGTAATCCTGGGAAATGAATCTGGCTGTTTGCACGTTCGTATCGTACTGGACAATCTGGGTATATTGCCAGGCGATGTCGTGGAATACGCTGGTAAACTGATTGACGAAACCCAGCAAGGCAACCAGACTACCTACCATGAGCACTTTATCGGTGCCTGAATGCTGGTAAATATATCCGACTGCAGTAACCACATAGATAAGCGTTACCAGTGTATCCGCAATGAACCATTTCCATTCATTAAGCCGAACCGTGCGCATAAAGGGATTAAATATGTCTTTCACTTTACCCATCAAACCTGCTTCCATTCTCTTTTCCAATCTCAGTGTGATTACCGTGTTGATATTTGACAGGCTGTCGAACAAATTGCTGGAAACGACATGCTCTTTTTCATTTGTTTCATCCACTGCCTTTATAAAGGGCCTGTCAAATTTGAAAATTACCCAAATAGTAAAAGCTCCCATGATGACTCCTATGCCGCCATACAATGGAGAAAAAATCAGCATGGCAATGAAAGAAGAAAAAAATTTGGTGATGGCATAGAGATACAAAAATCCATTCTGGAAAAATTCTTTCAATGCTTCATACGCTTTCCGGATCCGGTTGATGGTAGCACCACTGTGGTGATCCTGATGCCATTTTACCGGCAGGTGCAAAGTCTGATGATATAATTCCTGTAAAAAATTCCGGCTCAGATTGAAAGCGAGCCGGCGTTCTATTATGCGGGCCGGGCCATGAAATCCCCATTCCATTAATTTCAAAACCAGAAATGCCAATCCATATATCCAGGCATAGCGAATCATTCCAGCGCCATTTTTCTGCAGGGAATTGATAAACCAGCCATACAACAATGGATTCATGGCTACGACGACGCTGGCCAGAATAAATAGTGAGTAAACCCAGATATACTGCTTCTTTTCCTGCCTCGCATATTGCCAGGCAGTTTTCATTAATGATATGTAGGGATTGGCCATGATGTCAAACTTAAGAAAAAGCCTTAGGCTTTATCCACGCCCGCAGAAGTTTCGATGGGTAAGAGCCTTCAGCTTTCCGCTTTTATGTTACTTTTACTCTATGGCTAATCCCAACCTGAGTGCAGATAATAATCCGGTCGTAACACCTGACAAAGAATTTGAGAATAGTATCAGACCCTCGGCTATCCAGGATTTTTCGGGTCAGCCTCAACTCATTGAAAATCTTCTCATTTTTATTAAAGCTGCCAAACAAAGAGGGGAAGCCCTGGATCATATTCTTTTCCACGGCCCTCCGGGTCTTGGAAAGACAACCCTGAGCCGGATAGTCGCCAATGAACTGGGTGTTCAGATTAAAGAAACTTCCGGTCCGGTTATTGAAAAACCCGGCGACCTGGCTGGACTACTCACGAACCTGGAACCTAACGATGTTTTATTCATCGATGAGATCCACCGTTTAAGTACGGTGGTGGAAGAATATCTTTATTCCGCGATGGAAGATTACCGGCTCGATATCATGATTGATACCGGACCCAATGCAAGAAGTATTCAACTGAGTTTAAATCCATTTACGCTGATCGGTGCGACCACTAGAAGCGGATTACTGACAGCGCCATTACTATCGCGGTTCGGAATTAAATCGCGTCTCGAATATTATGATCATGCCACGCTCCAAAAAATTATTACGCGCTCCGCATCCATTCTGAATACAAAAATTACTTCCGATGCCGCTGCAGAAATTTCCAGGCGCAGTCGCGGAACACCCCGTATTGCCAATGGATTGCTGAGAAGAGTACGTGATTTTGCCCAGGTGTTGGGTAATGGTGTGATTGATATGGGCATTACAAAACATGCACTGCGGGCATTAAATGTAGATGAACATGGTTTGGATGAAATGGACAACCGCATTCTTGCTACCATCATCGAAAAATTCAAAGGCGGTCCGGTCGGGCTCAATACTATATCAACAGCTGTCGGCGAAGAGTCCGGTACGATCGAAGATGTGTACGAACCTTTCCTGATCCAGGAAGGATTTCTCATGCGTACCCCGCGCGGCAGGGAAGCTACTCCGAAGGCGTATGAACACTTGGGGAAAAAGCCGGCTTCACAAAATGGACCCACATTATTTTAGTGTGGCAAATGTGGAAATATAATAATGTAGGAATTCAAAATTGAATTTGGGAATGATAATTTGAAAATGTGGCCTTTATAAGCTTGAGGCACGAGGCTGGAGGCTTGAGGCCTTTTAAGCGGAAAGCGTAAAGCATTCTTAAGCTTGAAGCATAAAGCTTAAAGCCAATTTTTTTTAAATGAGAAATGTAGTATTGATTTTTATTTTTATTGTCCTGTGTTCCAATGAGTGCAATATGCCTTACCGGGCAAAAACCATTGTTAATAATCGCCTCGTTGACAGCGTGAATCTGACTCTTGCCAATCATATGGAATTGACTTTTCGTTATTCCGACCTGGACTGGCGTTCAAAAACAATCGGAGCCGCTGCATTTTGCTATATAACTAATCCAACGCCAACCGTTCAGCTTCTGTACCGCAATCTTTTTTCTGTGGTTTCCTCCAGAGGAATTCAATTCAAAATGACACCCATGCAAGTGGAGAACAACTTAAAAACTAATACCGTTCCTGATCAATATCCGTTAGCTCCGAATCAAAAAGAATATTATGTTTTTGTCTTTGTCTCGGTGCAGAAATATTCAAAACAACAGGCGTTTAGTTTACTGAAAAAAGATACCATTTACTTTCTTTATAAGAGAAATATAATCGCTGATACTTTATTCGGAATAGCTGCATCGGATAGGAGAATTCCATAAAGCTTAAAGCCTAAAGCCCAAAGCCTAAAACCAATACAAGGCTTACAATTCGACTGAATTTTACTATCACATTTCTACATTAGTTTTAGGCGTTACGCTTTCGGCTTTAGGCTTAGAAAGGAAAATCCAATTTCACACTGATATTTCTTCCCATATTATAAATCCCGTGATAAGGGCCGGGGCTGTTGGGATAGGGTTCGAAATATTTCAGCCGGCTCAGATGATCCTGATATACGACATCGAAAATATTATTTGCGAACAGATAGATATTAAATAAAACCTTGTTCTGCTTATTTGTGAATCCCGCGCCCACTCCAGCATTGATCAAAGTATATCCCGGAGTAGCCGTTTCGGTATTGTCGGCCAGGTAGGGTCTGTTCTGCGGACCGGAAAATGCCGCAGCCACCTGTACAAAACCGTTTACGAGATGAAGATCCTTATTCTTAAAATCATATTTCAGTTCGGACATCCCGTGCATCGGCGGAATATCCGGCAGATAACGGGTACTGTCAGTGATCGGCTTACCCGGTGAAGAAAGCAGGTTTCCATAAACTAGCGACACGCTATTCTCAAAATGCAAATGTTCTATCGGATGAATATCAATACTCAGTTCCCCGCCATATAATGCTGCTCTTCCCTGGCGGAATTGATAAACCGTATTTCCATCTCTTAAAGAATCTCCGCCTTGCCCATTCAATATTTTTTCGTTGAAAATATAATCCGTTATCGAATTATAAAAAACGCTGAAGTTAATGACGGCAACTTTGGAATTGTAATTCACCCCCGCGTCCTCCTGCACATTAAATTCAGGATTGAAATCCGGGTTGCCGACCTGGTAAATCCCTGTGCCGGGATGAACGCCGTTAGCGGAAATTTCCGAAATATTCGGCGACCGGTATCCTCTGGAAATATTGGCTTTGGCCGACCATCTGTCGGAAAAAACATATGTCAAACCCAGACTTCCGGAAACTCCTGAAAATATTTTATGGTAATACGGAAATGCCTGGTATGCACCGGCGGTATCCTTTCCATATACCGGTCTGTCGTAATCGATCCCATCAGATACCGTATACATCTGCTGGTTTGTAAATGTGCGGCTGTCGAAACGAATACCTCCAGAAATATCGAGTTTATTAAATGTTTTCTTCAGCATCACAAACGGTCCAATATCAAACTGATGAAATGACGGAATGATAAATTCAGTTCCGTTCGTCGCGGTATTCTGCTGATACATCCCGTTGATGCCGGTGGTGATATCCCATCCGTTCAATGAAGGAAAATAATACTTCACGTCATACACATAAGAATTCAGCTGAAGGAATAAACCCGGAACAGTTGGTTCCTGCGGGTGACTGTATTCCCTGCGTACGCTTCGTTCAAATCCGAGATTCACCGTTAACCTTCCTGCACCCAGTGCAAAATTATTCGTAGAGTAAATATGATAAAGCTGTACGTGTTGATGCAAGGGAGTGATCGCATAACTATGCAGTTCCTTGTCAGTAACAACCGGACGATAGGTATCTGAATCCGTAATCTGTTTGGTAAACTGACGGGTTGTGGAATCACGGCTTCCGTCCGGAATTTCCTGCAGATCATCGAAGACGGATATATTCAGGTGTGAGTAACCGAACGCGCGGTGCAGACCGATCGATGCGGTAGCATCCGTTTCATTAAATGCCGTATTATACACCCGGCCGTCTGCGCGGTCAGAATAATTGCTGGCTTCTTTATGAGATATACGTCCCATCCATTCCAATCCATTCTTCGTTCCTTCAACCATTCCGGATCCGCCGAAGAGACCGTTATTGGTCTGGAATTCGGCCAGCACATCTCCCTTAATTTGACCTTCCGGTGCAGGAGGTGTCGGGATCAGGTTCACTACACCGGCCAATGCATCCGAACCATAAGTTAAGCTCGCCGGGCCTTTTATCACTTCTGCATGATCAACACCATACTGATCCACTTCGATTCCATGTTCATCTCCCCATTGCTGACCTTCCTGTCTCACACCGTCGTACAAAGTCAGGATACGGTTAAAACCCAACCCGCGGATAAAAGGTTTTGAAACATTGGGGCCCGTAGTGAGTTGTGTAACGCCCGGTAATTTCGCGATCGCGTCGATAATATTGGTGTTCAGGTTCCCGACTATGTCTGCATGACTCATTGTAACAATAGGAATCGGGCTCCGTTTGATCTGGGTAGCCTTCGACTGACCGGTGACGACCACGGCACTTTGTTCAGTATACTGCAGACCCAATCCAAAATTCAGTACTGATTTTTCTGAAATCGTTATATCCTTTATCTGGGTAGAGTGGCCGATGGCATGTGCTTCGATCAGGTATGATCCGGATGGAAGATTGGCGAAATGGTAAGCCCCGGACTCATCGGCGACAGCACCCAGTTTTAAATCCGCTATATATACAGAAGCTCCCGGCAAAGGTTTACCCGTTGCACTGTCAGTTACCTTACCCGAAAGAGTACCGAGGAATCCTGCAAAGCTCCGCTTCGAATTGGTTTGTGCCGATGAAATAAAATAAACACTGAAAGAAATAAATAGTAAAAAAGATTTCATTGAATCTGTTTTTCCCTTTTACAGGCTGGCTTGTGAATAGATTTCTGAACTCTAAACGCTAAGATCAGCTGGGGGTCCGCGGCTGTCAGTATGTGATTGGTAGGAAAAAACAATAGAACTCAGTGGTTCCGAAAAAATTAATGGAGCAGAGGGAAGAAAAACAGAACCGGCAGTTTGAATATCCGGAAGAAAAGGCGCCACAACCACGAGATCATCAATATGGCAATGGTATCCGGATGTCGCTATTTGCTGAACGGGGAGGCTGGCGGATGTTTGTGCATCTTTATGATTTGCCAGCAGGTCGTGTAAAAATCTTTTTGGTGTTACGCAAAAAGAAAATAACAATAGGAAAAAAGCCGCTGAATATTGCCTTATGGTTGTTGACTGTTTCAGATTTACAAATCTACTAAGCTTAAAGCGCAAAGCTTAAAGCGTAAAGCCCTTTTTAATTGTTAATTGTTAATTGTCAATTGTTAATTTATTTTTCGATGGCGGTTGGCAGTTGGCGGTTTCACATTTTCAAACTATCATTTCCCCATTCAATTTCGAATTCCTACATCCCCCTACATTTTACATATTCGCCACATTAACCCGGGTTTAGTTAATGTTCTCAATTATCCCCGCAATTCCCTGGCCGCCACCGACGCAGGCCGTTACGAGACCGAATTTCTTATTCAGCCGTTTCATCTCATGGGTAATCTGAATGGTCAGTTTCGCTCCTGTACAACCCAGGGGATGCCCTAATGCGATGGCTCCTCCGTTCTGATTCACGATATCGGGATTCATTTCCAGCTTCCTGATGACAGCCAGTGCCTGGCTCGCAAAGGCTTCGTTTAATTCGACCAGGTCGATCTGCGACAAATTCATATTTGCCTGTTTCAATGCCCTGGGAACGGCTTCCACGGGACCGATTCCCATAACACGGGGATGCACACCTGCACTGGCGCAACTTACCAGCCGGGCGATGGGTTTTAATCCCAGTTTATTAATCATGGTTTCACTCATGACAATCACGAACGCTGCACCGTCGCTGGTCTGGGAAGAATTTCCTGCTGTAACCGAACCTCCCATGGCAAATACCGGCTTCAATTTAGCCAGCGCTTCCAGGGAAGTATCCTTACGTGGACCTTCATCCGTATCCACGATATAATCTTTTTGTTGCTTTTTCCCGGCTTTATCCAGGTAAATCTCTTCTACTTTAACCGGAAGAATGCCCGGTTTAAAATATCCCTCTTTAATCGCATTCAGTGCTTTCATATGTGACTGATAAGAAAACTGATCCTGGTCCTCCCGGCTCACCTGGTATTCTTTCGCGACCGCTTCTGCCGTCAGGCCCATATTCAGATAATAATCCGGATCATCGGAAGCAATTGAAAAAGCAGGAACGACTTTCCAACCCGAAGTTGGAACCATAGTCATGCTTTCAGTTCCTCCGGCAATTATACATTCAGCCAGTCCGCTCCGGATCTTGGCTGTTGCGATCGCAATGGTTTCCAGACCGCTGGCACAATACCGGTTGACCGTCATACCCGGAACGCCGATTCCGACGGCCCGCGCGGCAATGATACGGCCGACCTGCAATCCCTGTTCTGCTTCGGGAACTGCAGTCCCAACAATCACATCATCCACCTGTTTCGGATCCAATTGCGGAACTGAAGCCAGCAATCCTTTGATCACCGTAATGGCCAGATCGTCGGGCCGGTAAAAACGGAACCCTCCTCTTTTTGATTTGGCTACCGCTGTACGATAGCCGGCAACGATATAAGCTTCCTGCATAAAATCTGTTTCTTAGTATTCAAATATAAAATTCTTCGGGCAGTATCTCCCGATGCCTACTGTTAAAGTGTTTTATCTTCGCGTCGTTTATGTATAAATGGCTTCGTTCTTTACTGTTTCTTTTCCCCCCGGAATCCGTGCACCATTTTTCCATGTTCATTTTAAACGGCATTTCTGTCACTTCTCCCGGCCGTTATCTGCTGAGAAAAGCTTTTTCAGTAAACGATGATGCTCTCCATAAATCTTTCGCAGGGTTGAATTTTAAGAACCCGGTGGGTCTTGCTGCGGGTTTCGATAAAAATGCTCTTTATATGCAAAGCCTGGAAACACTGGGTTTCGGATTTGTTGAAATCGGAACCGTTACCCCGCTGGCCCAGTCCGGAAATCCAAAACCCAGATTGTTCCGCCTTAAAAAAGACGTTGCCCTGATCAACCGTATGGGATTTAACAATCATGGGGTGGATATAGTTGCCGCCCGTTTAAAAAAATGGAAAGAGAAAGACCCTTCTTCAGGCAACCAAAGATTTCGGATCGGAGGAAATATCGGGAAAAATAAAGCGACGCCGAATGAAAATGCATGGCAGGATTATAATATCTGCTTTGAAAAGTTATATCCCTGGGTAGATTATTTTGTCGTCAACGTGAGTTCTCCGAACACCCCGGGTTTAAGGGAATTGCAGGAGAAAGAATCCCTTCGTAATATTCTGACGCAGCTCCAGGCACTGAATAATAAACAACCAAAACAAAAACCCCTGTTCCTGAAAATTGCGCCCGACCTGGAATATTCACGACTGGACGATATCATCAGCCTCGCAAGTGAAATCAAACTGGACGGACTGGTTGTCAGCAATACCAGTATTACCCGTAAAGGATTACTGACTTCCACGAATAAAATTTCTGAAATGGGAGCAGGCGGACTCAGTGGTCACCCGATCCAGGTGATATCCACGGAAATGATTCAATACATTACCCAAAAAACAAATCATCGGATTTCGATCATAGGTTCGGGAGGAATTTTTACTGCCGGGGATGTAGCGGATAAAATGCAGGCGGGTGCAGGTTTGGTACAGATCTGGACAGGATTTATTTATATGGGTCCTGGCATTGTAAAAAAACTGCTGAGACCTTAATCAGATTTCAGGAAGTCACCGTCGATAATCAACAACTTCACTTTTTTATCAGTCCTCGAACGGTGTGAACTCATTTCGTCTGTTACGATATAACTCATTCCTTCTTTCAAAATAAATTCCTCGCCGTTTTCCTGTTCATTGACGACTTCGCCATCCAGGCAGTGAACGATATGACCTTTCTGACACCAATGATCAGCCAGATATCCATCTGAATATTCGACGATCCTGATTCTTAACCCGGGATATTGAATCCGTTGAGTTCGCACGAAACCCTGCTCACCGTTATGTTCAGTTTGAGGAATCGCGTTCCAGTCAATAGTTGTAAAGGGAATTTTTATCATTGGGTCATTTGATTGGAATCCGCAACAGATTCATGATTGGAATCCGCAACAGATTCATTATTGGAATCCGCAACAGATTCAAATTTCTTAAATCAATTTCAAAATGGCTGCTGCCGCAACCGCAGCCGTTTCCGAGCGAAGCCGGTTATCACCCAATTCGACCGCGATGAAGTTTGCCTGCAAAGCCTGTTTTATTTCTTCTTCAGTAAAATCTCCCTCCGGTCCGATCAGAATCAGCTGGGAAGAAAAATTCTTATTGATCGTATCAGCCAGTTTACTCTTTGTACCCGGTTCACAGTGAGCAATCATTTTCTGATCTGCCTGTGCTTTTTCAATCCAGGATAAAAAGTTTTGAGGTTCCTGTAAAAGGGGCAACCAGGATTGTTGCGATTGAATCAGTGCACTTTCCAGAATCCCCCGCATGCGATCCATCCTGAACTGTTGTTTTTCAGTACGCGCAGATTTTAAAGGAATGATTTCTGAAATGCCCAGCTCCGTTGCTTTTTCAAGGAACCATTCAAAGCGGCTTGCATTTTTCAAAAGCGATAGTGCAATCTGAACGCGGCGCTTGGGGGGAGGCTGCTGTTGCTTTTCAATAATTTGAACGAGGCATTTTTTTTTATTCGGTTCACTGATTTTTGCCAGAACAGATAATCCTTTACCGTCTGTTAATCGCAACTCTTCACCCGACTGCATGCGCAGGACCTGCACAATATGACGCGAAGAATTTTCATTCAGGGCAAACTGATCGGGCATGGTCGCCAGGTTTGCGAAATAAAAATAGGGACTGGCCATCCAATGAAGTTAAAGAGAACAGGAATGTTTAGAAAGGATCCTCGTCGTTAAAAGGAATATCATTCATCTTACTTCCTGCCTGGATATAAAGTTTAGGTCCGCCCTGCTCTTCCGGTGGAACGGGTTTCCAGTTGCCTCCGGGAGGGAGTCCATTGTAATCAGATCCTTCATCATCGACAAATTTCTGAATATGCAGGAGCGCGCGCAGTTTAATGGTTTCTAGCGAACCGTTCCTGTGCTTGGCAATCCGGACATGTGTTTCACCTTTATTGCTTTCGCCGAATTCATTTGCCGTGATGTCGTAATATTCGGGACGATATAAAAACATGACCATATCAGCATCCTGTTCAATGGCGCCGGATTCACGCAGGTCACTCAACTGGGGCATTTTATTGCCTTCTTTTCTTTTTTCAACTTCACGACTCAATTGAGAGAGGGCGATGATGGGAACCTGCAGTTCTTTGGCGAGCCCTTTCAAATCACGGGAAATCTTACTGATCTCCTGTTCCCGGTTTCCGTTTCTGTTATCGCTGGTTCCACTCATCAGCTGCAGGTAGTCGATGATGATCAGACCGACATTGTGTTTATTTTTCAGCCTTCTGCATTTGGCACGCAGTTCAAAAATATTCAGTGCAGCGGAGTCATCAATGAAAATGGGAGCCTGGGCCAGACGCTGAATACCTTTCGCATACAGTTGCTTCATTTCATGTTCTTCCAGCTTGCCACGCGAGATTTTTTCTAGCCAGATTTCACTCTCTGCAGAAAGGATACGTTGTACCAGCTGACTGGCGCTCATTTCCAGGCTGAAAAAAGCAATGGGTGTGGACTTTGTCGGATGCAAAGCCGCGTTCCTGGCCAGGTTCAGGGCAAAAGCCGTTTTACCAACAGAAGGACGAGCAGCCAGGATAATCAGATCGGTGGGCTGCCATCCATAGGTTATGCGATCCAGTGAACTGAAACCGGAAGGCACGCCGGAGATATCGTCATTTTTATGACGAAGATCTTCTATGCGCTGAATGGTTTTCACCAAAACGGTATCAATGCTGTCAAAATTTTTGCGGAGATGATTATTGGTAATTTCAAAAAGTTTGGATTCCGCTTCATCCAGCAGGTCAAAAACGTCGGTACTATCCTCATAGGAGTCGCCGATGATTTCACCTGAAATACGGATCAGTTCGCGCTGGATGAATTTCTGCAGAATGATACGCGCATGGGCGTCGATATTTGCTGCTGATACGACGGCATTCGTAAGGCGCGTGATATAGTAAGGTCCGCCCGTCATCTCCAATTCTTCCCGGAATCTCAGTTCTTCCACAACCGTGAGCATGTCGATCGGCTGGCTTTTCTGGGCAAGTGCCTGCATAGCCTGATAAATACGCTGATGGCTTTCTGTATAAAAACATTCCGGCTTCAGGATTTCAATCACCGTATCGAAAGCCGTTTTCTCCAACATGATAGCACCCAGGACCGCCTCTTCCAGCTCCCTCGCCTGCGGAGGTACCTTACCATACATCATGGTGCTGATATCGATCGGTGACTTACGCCTCAGTTTCCGGTCTTTGTTTAAATTGGAGAGCTCCATGGGTTATTGAATTTGTTGTGCTACTATTATCGAAATGTTACCAAAAGATTTCAGGACGGCGAATATAAAGCCCATTCATTGCGGTAAATTGTGTTTTCATTTTTTTATTTTATTAAGCTCCAACGCACAGTCTTATTAACAGGTTTGAGGGGGTTATGCACCAATTTAGAGGGGCTATCCACAATTTAAAAAAGTTTTTCGCTTTCTCCTGAATGAAATACACACTTCCTGTGCACAAAGATTTATACCCAAAAATTTTGTCAAGTAAAAAAGAAAATATTAACTGGAAATAAAGAAAATCCCCCGGATGCGCCGGGGGAAGGTAGATTTTTAATAAGTGTTAACCATTAGCTGTTAATAAGTGTTTTCCATTACCCGTTACTATTTGCCTCCCTGGGCTTTGGCGGAGTAACCGGTTTGGTTTCAGGTTTAGCTTGCGGCTTAGTTGTTGCCGGAACGGGATGGCCATTATTAGGCGTACGAGTTGTTGCAGGATGCGTCGTGCTTTGCGCAGGAGTTACCGCCGGATGCTGCGGATTGTTTGGTGCAGGGTGCGTATTGCCTGGATTCTGTTTATACTCGTTTAATCTCCTGTCGTTCAGATTCGGATTTGTTGGTTTGGGATTATTTGCCGGTTGCGTATTTGCAGGCGGATTATAAACCGGAGTCTGGTTAGCAGGCCTCGGATTATTCACCGGTTGATTATTTGCCGGAGGATTATAAACCGGAGTCTGTGTAGCAGGTCTTGGATTATTTACTGGCTGGTTATTTACCGGAGGATTATAAACCGGAGTCTGCGTAGCAGGTCTTGGATTATTTACTGGCTGGTTATTTACCGGAGGATTATAAACCGGAGTCTGCGTAGCAGGCCTCGGATTATTCACCGGCTGGTTATTTACGGGAGGATTATAAACTGGAGTCTGGTTAGCAGGTCTCGGATTACTTGCCGGCGTCTGCGCAGCCGGGCGCCCATTATTATTAAAAGATTCGTACCTGGCCGGTGCCGGGTTTGCAGGTCTGCCCGACGCATTCGAACGCGCGGGTTGTGTTGCGCTTACACGAGGCTGGTAGATCTGGTATTGTGAACCGGACATTCTTGCGCCGGGTGTACTGGACTGTCGTAACTGGACAGGCGTAAAGTTATTTCCACTATATCTTCTTACTTCATTCGCATCCGGACCCGGTGCATACGCGTACCGGCTGCGGTTTGTTCCGCTGTAATTGTTGATGATCGTGGTATTATTAATAATCGTCACGTTGCGGTTTCCGCTGACATAGTAATTATGCCAGTTGGGATTCCCCATGTACTGACGGGGAACAAAGTTCCAATAATTTGAAGGCGGGTTGTAATTGCTGAGTGCCACGTCAACTGAAATGCTCGGTCCCAGGGGCGCCCAACCATAATAATCCCCACCTCCGCGCCAGCTTACCCAGGCCGGAGCCCATTGACTTCCGGGAACCCACATCCAGCCATAATTGTTTTCATAAAACCAACGGCCGTAATGAAAGGGTGCCCAACCCCAGTTATAATTGGAAGCCCATGTCCATCCGGCATCTGTATAAATCCAGTTACCGTTGCTGGCATAGGGTTGGAAATCCGGTCCCGCATTCGGGCTCCAGACATATCCGTATCCGGGATAGTTAATCCAGTTTCCGTAAGGTGATAATTCATCATAAAATGACTGGTATGAAACGTCCTCTCCGGATGGCGGTGCAGATTCATAAGAATCTGACTGGACCACGGTTGTAGGTCCGCATGAAGCGATGAATAAGGAAGCCGCCAAAAATAAGTATATGTTTTTCATGTGTTCAATTTTCTGGTTAATTCTCTTTAGTAAGAGGGAATTAACAATTGAAAGTAAATTCATTAGTAAACGATTAACAATTCTTTATGGCGATAATGCGAAAATCCTGCCAGTAACGCGGAACGCTGAACGCTGAACGCTTAACGCTGAACGCTTTTTGGACATTTCACCAGGATAAAAATTTATAACATGGAACCCGCATATTAATTTTTGAATCCGTCTGTGAATCACGCGTTCCGCGTTAAGCGTTCGGCGTTGTGCGTTAAGCGTTAAGCGTTCCGCGCAAAAATCTATCTTTGCCGCAAAGGCTTTCACTCCATGACCATCAGTTATAACTGGATTTGTGACTATCTACCGGATAATATTTCACAAAAACCCAATCCTGATCAGATTTCGCGCATACTCACCTCCGTCGGACTGGAAGTAGAAACCCTGAATCCTTATTCGTCTGTTCGTGGTGGTTTGGAAGGCCTGGTAATCGGTGAGGTGATTTCAGTTGAATCCCATCCCAATGCGGATAAACTGAAAATTACGCATGTGAATATTGGCTCCGGAGAAAACCTGCAAATTGTTTGTGGTGCCAGCAATGTGGCTGCTTCCCAGAAAGTAGTTGTTGCCCTGGTCGGCACTACGCTTTACCCGGAGTCCGGTGAACCCCTGCAAATCAAAGCCGCTAAAATACGAGGGGTGGAAAGTGCCGGAATGATTTGTGCCGAAGACGAAATCGGCCTCGGAAAAGACCATGCCGGCATCCTGGTCTTACCAGATAATCTGCGTCCGGGTATGGCTGCGGCCGACTATTTCAAACCCTACACCGATTTTATTTATGAAATCGGTCTTACGCCCAACCATATGGACGCCATGAGTCATATGGGCGTGGCCCGTGATGTCTGTGCCTTTTTATCTAATCAGGATAAAAAAGATTACCGTGTTAAAATGCCGGTTCTTCCCCATATTATCTCAGACAATCAGAGTCAGGTAATAAAAGTCGTCGTGGAAAATCAGACAGACTGCGGCCGTTATTCGAGTCTAACGATGACACATATACGCATTTCAGAATCCCCGAAATGGATGCAGGATAAACTGAGATCCATCGGTATCCGGCCAATCAATAATGTGGTGGACATCACCAATTTTGTTTTACAGGAAACCGGTCAGCCGTTGCATGCCTACGATGCCGCGGAAATCAGGGGCAATAAAATTGTTGTCACTAACCTGCCTTCCGGAACGCCTTTCGTTACACTGGATGAAAAAGAAAGAAAGCTGGACGCAGAAGACCTGATGATTTGTGACGGGTCGGGTCCTTTATGCATTGCCGGCGTATTTGGCGGATTAAACAGCGGAATAAAAAATACGAGTACGGGTTTATTTTTGGAATCCGCCTGGTTCAGGCCGTCTTCCATTCGCAGAACTTCTTTGCGCCATGGGTTACGAACCGAGGCCGCCATACATTTTGAAAAAGGAATGGATATTTCGGGAACCGTAAATGCCCTGAGAAGAGCTGCCAGCCTGATTCGCGAATATGCCGGTGGAAAAATCAGTTCTACTATCGGGGATGTATATCCGGATCCCTTTCCGAAAACACAAATCCTCCTCAAATACCATTACCTGAAAAAACTGAGCGGAAAAAATTATCATTCCGTTGCAGTAAAAAATATTCTGCTGGCACTCGGATTCGATATTCTTCGCGAAGGATTGGACGACCTGCTGATCGCGGTTCCTTTTCATAAACCAGATGTGAAGCAGCCGGCGGACCTGGTAGAAGAAATTATGCGTATCGATGGATACGATCATATCGAGATACCGGCTAATATTCATATCTCGCCCTCTGTTGAAACCGGTCGCGAGCCAGCGGCCATGCAGGAGAAAATTGCTGGATTCCTGGTAGGATGTGGTTTCAATGAAATCTTCACAAATTCCATTACAAACAGTGCTTATTTCAGTGAACCGGAACTCGCAACAGCCGTAAAGATGATCAATAATCTGAGCGCTGACCTCAATGTCATGCGCCCGTCCCTTCTGGAGACGGGGCTGGAAAGTATTTCCTGGAATATCAACCGGAAGAACAGCAATCTGCGTTTTTTTGATTTTGGAAAAACATATGAAAGCTCCGGGCCGGGACAGTATGCAGAAATCAACCATTGCTGTCTTTACCTGACCGGAAACCAGAATGCTGAAAGCTGGAAAGGCAAGCCGGTTCCCCTTGACTACTATTACCTGAAAGGAATCTGCGCAGCAATTGTTCAGCTAGCTGGATTGAAGGGTGAAAATTTCCCGGCAAACCATCCGAAACTCGCGGCCGGACTGGAGATCAGGAAGGGGGAAAAGACTATTTTAGTCGCCGGTGAAGTGGAAAATTCCATTTTACGGAAATTCGATATTCGCCAACCGGTATTTTTTGCAGATATTTATTGGGATAATCTCCTGGAGCTGTCAGGTGAAAACAGCATTGTTTTTTCAGAATTAGCGAAACAGGTGCCTGTAAACCGTGACCTGGCGCTGATTGTGGAAAAATCCCTCCCCTTTGAAAAGATAGAAAAGGCAGTTTATGGCATCGGGCTACAGAAATTGCGCGGGGTTCATTTATTCGATATTTTTGAAAGTGAGAAGCTGGGGGCAGACAAAAAATCGATGGCCATCAGCTTTACTTTCCTCGATAACGAGAAAACCCTGACCGATAAGGAAATTGACATGATGATGAACCGGATCATGAAAACTGCTGAAGAGGAATTGAAAGCCGAAATCAGGAAATAAAATCTATCAAACACAAAAAGCCTTTTCATGACGCAGCCGGAAATACAGTTGAAAAGAGTGCATGAAAAAATTCTGCTGTTACTGAGGCAGCACCAGATTCTACAAAAAGAAAACGAGCGTCTGAAAGAAGATCTAAAAAAAATGCAGGCCCGGGGTGAGGCGATCGCCCGTGATGCGGAAAGATTCCGTCACCAGGCAGAGGTATTCAAGTTGTCGGGCAGGGGTTTGGAAGAACCTGATAAGAAAATGCTTGAGAAAAGATTAAATCAATACGTCAGGGAGATAGACAAATGTATCGCCCTGCTGCAGGAATAATCTTCTTTCAGATGCGCTTTACGAGGCGCATTTTCATTTCATCGGATCCTTGTGACACTTCAAGGCTGTAAACGCCATAGGGAAGTTCGTCCAGGCCTTCCCAATTGAGAAACTGCTGGCCGAAATCAAGCTCTTTCTGCATAATGCTGCAGATCGCGCCGCTGTCGTCCTTTAAAACTGCTTTCAATAAAGATTTCTGTGTCTGGTTGATCTCGAGGCTGAGGCGATCAATGAAATTCGAAGATTTGATTTTCAGGAACATAGGTACTGGATTTGGATACTGAATTAAGAAACGTTTTCAGCGGGATGAGATTGTAAGAAAACTTAACTTTACCTAAACAATTGTCAGCCTGCCGGTATTTTTAAAGTTAAAACAAGAAACTCAGACATGCAAGAGCTCATCCCAATTAATATCATCATAGGCGACCGGAGCTACCGGATCAGGATAAAACCGGAAGATGAAGGCGCTGTCAGGAGTACTTTAAAGACCATTAACGATAAAATCATCGAATTCAAGACTCAGTTTGCGGGAAAAGACATGCAGGATTATGCTTCCATGGTGATCCTCTGGTATGCTACCCAAACAAATCCCCAATCCGGGAATGACAGTTCCCCTGAATTCACAGCCACCCTTCATAAAATGGAAGAACAGCTGGACAAGGTCCTGGGTTAGTTCCCCCGCTTACCCCTTCCGAAAAAACACTATCTTCGCAACCCATCCCTATGCGGATGATAAAAATATGATTTTGAACATTCTAAACTCAAGTTTCCATGGATTCAACCGTGATATACATAATAATTGCCGTCATATGTCTTGCCGTTGGCGTGCTGGCGGGTAAATTTATATTTTCAAAAGACACCCGTAAGCAGGTAGAAGATGCCAATCAACAATCCCAAAAGATCATTTCTGATGCCCAACTCAATGCTGAAAACCTAAAAAAAGAAAAACTGCTGGAAGCCAAAGAGCGCTTTGTTCAGCTGAAATCAGAGCATGAAAAGGAGGTTTTAGAAAGGAACCGGCGACTTGCCGATACGGAACTCAGGACAAAACAGAAAGAGCAGGGCATTACCCAGCGCCTGGAATCACTCGATAAACAGGCAAAGGAAAACGATACGATCAAAGAAAACCTTAACCGCCAGATCGATGTGGTGAACTTTAAGCGTACAGAGCTTGAAAAGCACCAGGAAGAACATATCCGCCGGCTGGAAAAAATTGCGGGGTTAACCGGTGAAGAGGCTAAGGCCCAGCTTATCGAAAGCCTGAAACAGGAAGCCCATACCCAGGCGCTCTCCCTTCAGCAGGAAATTATTGACGATGCCCGTCAGAAGGCCAATAAGGAGGCCCGTAAGATCATTATACAGAGTATACAGCGTACAGCGGCTGAACAGGCCATTGAAAATTCCATTACGGTATTCAACCTGGAAAGTGATGAAATCAAGGGTCAGATCATTGGCCGGGAAGGAAGAAATATCCGTGCCCTGGAAGCTGCAACAGGAGTAGACCTGATTGTGGATGATACTCCGGAAGCCATCGTGCTTTCCTCCTTTGATCCCCTGCGCCGGGAAATAGCCCGCCTTTCTTTACAACGCCTGGTTACGGATGGCCGTATCCATCCGGCGCGCATTGAAGAAGTTGTGGAGAAAACCAAAAGACAAATTGAAGACCAGGTCATTGAAATCGGGGAAAGGACCGTCATTGAACTGGGAATTCATGGATTACACAAAGAACTGGTCAGAATTGTCGGAAAAATGCGTTTCCGCTCCTCTTATGGCCAGAACCTGCTCATGCATAGCCGGGAAGTCGCCAATCTCTGTGCCATCATGGCCGCGGAACTGGGGCTGAACCCCAAACTGGCCAAACGCGCCGGTTTATTACACGATATCGGAAAAGTGCCCGACGAAGAAACTGAACTGAGCCATGCCCTGCTGGGTATGAAGATTGCCGAAAAATATGGCGAAAACCCCGCGGTTGTCAATGCCATTGGCGCCCATCATGATGAAGTGGAGATGCAGTTCGTGATTGCACCCATCATACAGGCCTGTGATGCCATCAGCGGTGCCCGGCCCGGAGCCCGTCGCGAAATCATGCAGCAATATATTCAACGCATTAAGGACCTGGAAAACCTGGCGCTGACTTACCCCGGTGTGGAAAAAGCCTATGCCATCCAGGCGGGTCGTGAATTGCGCGTAATCGTGGAATCGGATCGTGTTACGGATGGAGACAGCGATAAATTAAGTTTTGAAATCGCACAGAAAATACAAACAGAAATGACTTACCCGGGCCAGATTAAGGTTACCGTGATCAGGGAAAAACGAGCAGTCAATGTAGCCCGGTAGGCTGTCAACATTTGTTTTTGATTTTACCAGAAAGCTTGTTACTTTTGCATCCCCAAAAATCATGTCATGAACGCGGCTATAGCATTTGT
>Ga0209863_10000219_pt1 | contig 35283 bp, 31 predicted proteins | sample OrgsoiDNA2013046_FD_185796 | JGI IMG/M metagenome (GOLD analysis project Ga0209863, IMG submission 185796) | Permafrost soil microbial communities from the Arctic, to analyse light accelerated degradation of dissolved organic matter (DOM) -... | ecosystem: Environmental > Terrestrial > Soil >...
AACAACTTTTATCCAACCCTTGTAAGGCCATCTGTTTTTTGATCGGACCAACCTGAAGCAATCAAAACGAAAAACGGACCTTATGGAATTCATTATTATCGTTACGCTGGTTACGGCCGTATTGTTATTGCACCGACCCCTGTCAGCATTATACAATAGGCTTTATATCAGCCGGCAGGAGCACAAATTCATTGAGTGTGAAACCTTCTACCACAGTATCGTCTCAAAAAATATCCGGTATTATAACCGCCTGAACCTGGAAGATCAGCGCAAATTTTTATTCAGAACTTTTTTATTCAGAAAGTCACGCCGTTTCCACTATCTCGAAGTAAAGGAAAGTGCGGAAATGCCCATCCTGATCAGTGCCGTAGCCATACAGTTAACATTCGGACTGGATAAATTCATGCTGAATTATTTCAATGATATTTTTGTTTTAAAGGATGACTATCACTATGGTTTTTATTCCCGTCCTTTTATGGGCCATGTGGACCAAAGCGGTATTTACCTCTCCTGGGATAATTTTATTAAAGGTATCAACGGGCAGACCCCGAATTGCAATGTGGGTCTCCATGAAATGGGACATGCCCTGGCCTATGTAACGTTTATTACTGAAACCGAAGAAGATAAACACTTCAAAAAAGAATTTAAGAATTTCTCCAAAGTGGCACGCCCCATTTTTGCCAGCATGCAGGAAGGAAAACGCAACCTGCTGGGCGAATATGCAGCTGTGAATTATCATGAATTCTGGGCCGTTTCCGTTGAAACTTTCTTCGAAAATCCGGTTTGCCTGAAGCATGAACTCCCCGAATTATATGAAGCCATGGCCAGCCTGCTCCGCCAGGATCCCCTGCAGATGCGGAGTAACACAGGTAAAACTACTTTTATTCTAAAGTCATTCAGTCAGGAAGGGGGCTTACTCCGGCGTATTTGACAATTGATTTATTGTAACTTGAAATCGGGTAACGCCTTTTTGCCGGGCCCTGGGAAACCTTGACACTTGCCTGCAGTAGTCACAAGGCTGGCTGACGATTCACCTGCGCAAAACCCTTTCAAAACGATTGATATCTGCCAGCGGATGTATTGTTCCCTGTCCTGTTATAAGATTAGTCAACTGTTTGGCGAAATAAGGGCTCAGTGAACAGCCCTTGGTTCCCATACCGTTCAGGATACCGATATGGGGATATAATGGATGAAAACCAACAAAGGGTTTTCGTTCCAGAGTCGCGGGACGAATCGCTGCAAAATGTTCAATGATTCTAAAGGGTGATTTCAGAAAATGATGTAACCAGCTTTCTGCCTGGTTCCGGAAAGTTTCCGAAGGCTGATCGTCATTGAATTCCCACTCATACGAGGATCCCAGCCAAAAAATATTTTCTTTATACGGAACCAGGCTCATGCCTTTTTTAAATACCTGTTTTGATGGAATTTCATTTATTTCAACCAGCATCCCCTCTCCCTTATTCAAAGCGAAAGGCAGCCTTTTGAAAAATGGGTTTCCGGACGAAGATTTTCCATCGCAAAATATTATATAACGGGCTTGAATATCCGAATACTCCACTTTTCCCGGAGATTGATTTAGTTTGGAAATATCAAATACTTCTTCAACCATCAAATCCATTTTTTGGAGCCGGTTGCGCCAGGCGGTTAATATTTTATCTACGCTTACGAGCCATGCCGGTTGAATGGCACCCCACCCCAGATCATACCGGAACCATCCGGCATATTTCTCCCGGTCTTCACCGGGAACCAGGTATAAATGATCTTCTTCATATCGTTTTTGAAATGCCTGCAGCATTTGCACACTGGGAAAAAAATCGATCACAGACGTTTCCTCAATAAAAGATTCATGCAGAAAATTTCCAATCTCCCGGTATGCAGCAGATGCAAAGGGCATGAGCTCATCGATCATCCAGGTGTTCACCAGTCTTCTTCCGGTGACCGGATTGATCAGACCCGCCGCGCGGAAAGAAGCACCATTCGGATCTGGTTGATCGATCAGTTTGAACGACACACCCGCCTGACGCAGCCACCAGCTCAGCCAGGTTCCTGCAAGGCCTTGTCCCACGATGATGACTTCTGTTTCCTGCACTTATTTTCTTTAATACACTGACATGCGTTATGCCTGTAGCATGCTGCGTTTTGCTTTTAACGTAGTTATAACGGTGACAAGTTAAACAATCAAAGCGTTCAACCCTCTTAGAAACAAGCACATTTACTCACCTTAAAAAATGTTGTATGAAAACAAAAATTCCCATCCTGATCGCCGCCTCGCTTTTAATCGTCAGTGCATCCAAAGCCCAGTATGGCGCTCCCTGCGCCGACAACCGGGTTGTTATTCAGGGACAGTTCGTCATTCCGGGCCGCACAGTGATTGCCTATAATTATAATAATATCGCCCGGGAGCAGTATAGCGGATATAATGACCCGAGAGATAATCAATACGGCCGGTACGATGACCGTAACGACTGGAGAGCGGTTGAATATGATCGTTATTGTCATGAAAACCACGGTTACAGAATGAGCCGGGAGGAATATTACCGCAACCGGTGTGATTACCGCGCGAGACACTTTTATGGATCTCAGAAAGTAGTTGTTCACAGATACTAATCAAACGTAAAGCGCAAGTCCAAAATAATAATTCCGCCTTATCAAATTAAAAAGTCCTCTGGTATAACCGGAGGACTTTTACTTAAAATAGCTTTATGCCTTATGCTTTACGCTTGAGAACACGCGCCATGGTAGCACCGATATCCGCAGGAGATTGAACAACTTCAATGCCGCACTCGGCCATGATTTTCATTTTTGCCGCGGCCGTATCTTCGGCTCCGCCGATAATCGCTCCCGCATGGCCCATGCGGCGGCCGGGAGGCGCTGTTTGTCCGGCAATGAATCCGACCACGGGCTTGCGGAAATTATCTTTTATCCAGCGTGCCGCTTCTGCTTCCATACTGCCACCGATTTCACCGATCATCACAATGCCTTCTGTTTCGGGATCATTCATCAGTAATTCAACTGCTTCTTTGGTTGGTGTTCCGATGATCGGATCGCCGCCGATTCCAATCGCAGTAGACACACCCAGTCCGGCCTTGGCCACCTGGTCCGCTGCTTCATAGGTGAGTGTACCTGACTTGGATACGATGCCGATTTTCCCTTTTATAAATACGAACCCAGGCATAATACCCACTTTACATTCGCCGGATGTAATAACGCCAGGACAGTTGGGACCGATTAATCGGGTATTGGTGCCCGTTAAATAATGTTTTGCTTTTACCATATCCTGCACCGGTATACCTTCAGTAATACAAACCACGAGTGCAATACCTGCTTCGGCAGCTTCCATGATCGCATCCGCCGCAAATGCCGGGGGCACAAATATGATGGATACGTTGGCACCGGTTATTCTGACTGCATCCGCAACGGTATTAAAAACCGGGCGGTCGAGATGCCGGGTTCCGCCTTTTCCGGGCGTAACACCACCCACCACCTCCGTTCCATATTCGATCATCTGGGATGCATGGAAACTGCCTTCCGTTCCGGTGAATCCCTGTACAATGATTTTTGAATTTTTATTGACTAAAACTGCCATTGTTCTTTTTTAGTAGGTTTTCTTGTGGAGCAAAATTAGTTATTTCAGCAATTCATCCATATTCCGGTCATTATCTATCTTTCCCCTCATTTCCAGCATGCGCATATCCTTGGCATCCTGCAGGAATTCGGAAGCAAAAATAAAATCATTCAGCTTTTTATTCTTACTGAAAATGATCTCCTTATTGGTTCCTTCCCACTCTTTTATTCCATCGCTCATATAAATAATATGGTCCCCTGTTTCCATCACGCTGTTCATGTCGTGGGTATTCACAACCGTTGTAATATTATATTCAATAGTGATTTCTTTGATCAGTTTATCGATCAGGATGGAAGTCAGCGGATCCAGGCCGGAGTTGGGTTCATCGCAGAACAGATATTTTGGATTCAGCACAATGGCCCGGCCGATACCCACTCTTTTTTTCATTCCCCCGGATATTTCTGCCGGAAACTTATCATTTACATCTTTCATATTCACCCGTTCCAGCACTTCGTTTACCCTTTTGAGTTTTGTAGCAAAGTTATCAGTCGTAAACATATCCAGTGGAAACATGATATTCTGTTCAACCGTCATGCTGTCAAATAATGCTGCGCCCTGAAATAACATACCGATCTGCCTCCTCAGCAATTTTCTTTCTTCTTCATTCATGGCCGTGAAATTCTTGCGATCATAACTGATATCGCCCGAATCGGGTTCAAAAAGACCCACCAGGCATTTCATCAATACCGTTTTTCCGCTTCCGCTGGAACCGATAATGAGATTGCATTTGCCAGGATCAAAAACGGCGTTGACACCATTTATGACGGGTTTGCCTCCAAATCCTTTTTTTAAATCTTTTACTTCAATCATAAAACCGGTTATAAGAGGATAGCTGAGAGCACATAATCTGCCAGGAGTATCATTACACAGCTTGCCACTACGGATTTAGTACTGGCCCGTCCGATTTCCAGCGCGCCCCCGTTTACATAATAGCCATAAAATGAAGAGATACTGGAGATAATGAAAGCAAAAACATATGATTTTACGAGTGCGAAAAATACATTGTACGGTTTGAAATATTGAAACAGTCCTTTATCAAACTGCGATGTTGAAACAATGCCGGTTGCAACCGCGGCCAGCTTTCCGCCCAGTATACCCAATACGGCAGAAATAATTACCAGCATCGGAATGGTGAGCAGGGCGGCCAGGATTTTTGGAAGCACCAGGTATGTACGGGTATTGATACCCATGATTTCCAATGCATCTATCTGTTCACTCACGCGCATATTTCCCAATTCACCGGCTATTTTGCTGCCAACCACACCGGCCAGCACCAGGCAAACCAGGGTGGGAGAAAATTCAAGGATCACGGTATCGCGTACAATCTGTGCAATGGTTGAAAGGGGAATCAGGGGCGTCACCAGCTGATAAGCAGTTTGGAGGGCAGAAACCGCTCCCATAAAAACGGATATAATGGCCACGATACCGAGTGACCGGATGCCGATTTCAACACACTGATGCATGAATTCTTTCCAGTACATCTTAATGTTTTCCGGTTTCGAAAACATATCCACCAGCATCAAAATATAACGTCCGAATTCGGTTAAAATATTCATGTTAATTCCTGCGATGAAAGTACGGTTTATTTTTTGGTTCTTTTCCACCAGGGAGAGCGCTGCATGGCTTCTTCAGGGGTTTGCCGGCATTTGGTTTGCGCATCAATGACTGCTACCAGGGCCATATTATAAATATTTCTCACGGAACTTCCCAGCTGCAGCACGTGTACCGGTTTTTTCATACCCAGCAAAATAGGACCGATCGCATCGGCCGCGCCCAGTTCCTTCAATATATTATAAGCAATATTACCCGCTGCCAGGTTAGGAAATATCAGGGTATTCACTTCCTGGTCCACCAGACTGCTGAATGGATAATTCTCCCGCAGGATTTCATTATTTAAAGCAATACTTGCCTGCATTTCACCATCAACGATCAGATTCGGATCCTTCTGCTTTACTATTTCTGTTGCCCTGGCCACCAGTCTTGCTTCGGGTGAATTGCTGGTGCCGAAATTGGAATAGCTCAGCATGGCAATACGTGGAACCAGGTTGAAATGCCGCACTTCTTTGGCCGCAAGCAGGGTGATATCCGCCAGCTCTTCTGCCGTCGGATTAAAATTTACCGTAGTGTCAGCTAAAAAAAGCGGTCCTTTTTTCGTGAGCATCAGGTACATGCCCGCAATTTTTTTTACACCCTCTTCGGTACCGATAATTTCAATCGCGGGCCGGATCGTATCCGGATAATTTTTTGTGAGTCCTGAGATCATCGCATCTGCCTCTCCGGTTTCAACCATCATACAGCCGAAATAATTCCGGTCGCTCATAATTTTCTGCGATTCGTATTTATTAAATCCCCGCCTTTGTCTTTTGTGAAAAAATATTTCTGTATAGCGCTTACGCCGTTCAGCATGTTCTTCACTTTTGGGATCCACGATGGGAAATTCATCAATATCTATATTATTTGCAATAGCCGTGGCGCGTATTCTTTCTTTGTTCCCAAGCAGGATTGGATAAGCCACGCCTTCATCAAATAGTATCTGGGCTACTTTTAAAATTTTTATATTATCCGCTTCAGCAAATACCAAACGCCTTGGATCGCTTTTCGCTTTGCTGCCTAAAATGCGCATCAGCTGGTTATCAAGACCCAGCCGTTTATTAAGATCGATCGCATAGTTATCCCAGTTTTCTATTTTTATCTGTGCCACATTACTTTCGATGGCAGCCCTTGCGACAGCCGGTGCAATCGTTGAAAGCAATCTGGGATCAAAGGGTTTGGGAATAATATACCGTGACCCGAAACTGATTGTTTTTTCATTATAAGCCATGTTCACAATATCCGGAACAGGTGTTTTCGCCAGGTCTGCCAGGGCATGAACCGCCGCCAGCTTCATTGCTTCATTAATTTGTGTGGCCCGCACATCCAGTGCTCCGCGAAAAATAAAAGGGAAGCCGAGCACATTATTCACCTGATTTGGAAAATCACTCCGGCCGGTTGCCATGATCAGATCTTCCCGCACAGCGGTAGCTGCCAGATATCCTATTTCCGGATCCGGATTGGCCATGGCAAAAACAATGGGCCTTTTTGCCATACTTTTCACCATTTCCGGTTTAATGACATTCCCGACACTCAGGCCTACAAAAACATCTGCATCCGCCATGGCTTTTTCCAGGGTCATATCGGCTTTGGATATTGCAAAGAGCGACCGGTCTTCTTCCAGATCAGGACGGCCTTTATGCAACACCCCGTCCTTATCAAATACGATAAAATTTTCAGGCTTTGCACCCAGGGATACATATAATTTTATACAGGCCATGGCAGCAGCACCAGCCCCGTTGATCACGAATCTAACTTTATCTATTTTTTTCTTTTGTATTTCCAGTGCATTAATCAGCGCCGCGCTGCTGATGATGGCTGTTCCGTGCTGATCATCATGCATAACGGGAATTTTCAAAGCTGCACGTAACTGCCTTTCAATATAAAAACATTCCGGCGCCTTGATGTCTTCCAGGTTGATACCGCCAAAAGTGGGTTCAAGCGCCTTGACGATTTGTACAAATTTATCCGGATCTGTTTCATTGATTTCAATGTCAAATACATCTATATCTGCAAATACTTTAAATAAGACGGCCTTTCCTTCCATCACCGGTTTGGATGCTTCGGGTCCGATATTGCCCAGGCCGAGCACCGCCGTACCATTGGTGATCACGGCCACCAGGTTTCCCTTAGCCGTATATTTATATACTTCCTCTTTATTGAGGGCGATCTCTTTGCAGGGTTCCGCCACGCCGGGCGAATATGCCAGGGAAAGATCTCTCTGGGTTTTTGCCTCCTTGGTAGGAATCACTTCAATCTTACCCGGTTTGCCTTTCGAATGGTATTCGAGCGCCTCTTCCCTTCTGAGTTGCTTTTTTTGCATAATGATTATTGGGGCAGGTTATGGGTATCGTAAATACTGGCACCGAACCATGCCATCATACCCATTCCTTTTTCTATAGCAGATTCATCAATATTAAATGTAGGGGTATGTACACCGGAAACAATCCCCTTTGCTTCATTCATCACACCGATCCTGTAAAAACAACCCGGGATTTCCTGTGTATAATATCCGAAATCTTCCGAACCCATACGAACTTCCGTTTCCTGTACATTTTCTTTTCCGATAAATTCCTCCGCTTTTATTCTTGCGATCGGATATAAATTCTCATCATTATTTACCACCGGATATCCCACATCCACGAGCACATCTATTTCAGCACCCATGCTATGTGCAATGCCTTTGCAGATCTTGTGTATCAGCTTGTGCGCCTGAAAACGCCATCCTTCATCCATCGCACGGAAAGTGCCCATCAGTTTTACTTCCGATGGAATCACATTGGTGGTATACCCTCCCTGAATGGAACTGATGGAAAGAACGGAAGGTGAAAAAGGGTTTTTATTTCTGCTGATCACCTGCTGCAGGGCAACCACGATAGATGATGCCACAAGAATCGTATCTACTGTAAGCTGTGGAGTAGCAGCATGGCCACCCTTTCCTTTTACAGTAATATAAATTTCATCCGCGCTTGCCATGGAAGGACCGCTACGGAAACTAAATTTTCCTGCTTCTAATCCTGGATGAACATGCAGCCCGAAAATAGCCTGGGGCTGGGGATTGTGCAGAACACCTTCTTTGATAAGCAGACTGGCACCGCCCGGGTTTTTTTCTTCTCCCGGTTGAAATATAAGTTTTACCGTACCCTCCCATTCTGATTTCAGTTCATTCAGGATCTTTGAAGCGCCCAGTAAAATGCTGGTGTGCGCATCGTGTCCGCAGGCATGCATAATACCATCATATTGGGATTTGTACGAAACCTCATTTTCTTCAAGGATAGGCAGTGCATCCATATCCGCGCGCAGGGCAATCACCCTTTTCTCCGGATTTTTCGCCTTTATCAATCCGACGATACCGGTGGTAGCCCTTATTTCAAAAGGGATTCCGAGGGTTTTGAGTTTATCCTGTATGAAGGCCGATGTCTGGAATTCCTTATAGCTCAGTTCCGGATGGGCATGCAGGTGCCGCCTGATTTCAATGGTTTCAGGAGCATATTTTTTTGCCAGTTGACGGATTTTTTCTTTCAGCATATTCGAAAATTAGTCGGGCTTTACTTCTATGATTTCATGAACCAGGTATACACCCGAAGGAAAATCCTGTGTAAGTTTCTGCAAATAAGGTTCTGCTTCCTCCGGCGTTTTGAAATTGCCCACTTTTAATTTATAATTGGGTGGCTGGTAAATAAGATAGGGTTTTAATTCGGGATAAAGCCTGTAGATTTTTGTCTTTATGGCAAAAACCTGGGTTCGGTCGTTTGAATTTGCCACCTGGATCCGGTAGCCCGGAATGTTCCGGCGGCTGTCCCTCGTAGTGGCTTCATTAATCTGAATCTGTTTCCTGATTAAGGAATCAATCCGGGTATCCACATGAATCATAGTCGCTGAATCCTGCGCATACAGGGTACCGTTATATACGAACACGAGTGCCAGCAAAAATTTAATCATATAATTTCGATACTAAAAATAGTTTTTCTTCTTCCAGGATCTGCAAACCCAAACTGCAGCCCAACCTGTCAGCACCGGCTTCAATCAGTTCTTTTGCAAATGCGAAATGACGAATGCCTCCGGATGCTTTTATCCTGACCTGCCCGGGTAGTTTATTTCTCATTTCCTTTACGTCCGAAACGGAAGCCCCTTTTTCGGCATATCCTGTAGATGTTTTCATGAAATCAATACCCATCCCGCCATAAAGTTCACAGCTACGGTCCAGTTCATCCCGTGTTAATGAGCCGCTCTCCACGATAACTTTAATAATTTTCCCTTTTTCATGAATAAGACCGACCAGAGGCTGCATTTCTTTTTCAAGATAAGACCAGTCCCCGTTTTTCAGCGCAATTAAATTTATTACAATATCCAGTTCGTCCGCTTCATCCAGCATGGCCTGCTGTGTTTCTGAAATTTTTGCAGCGAGTGAAGAATAACCCAGGGGGAAGCCGATTACGGTTGCTGTTTTTACGGGACTTCCCCTTAAAACATGAACCGCTTCCTTCACCAAAAAAGGTGGAACACAAACCGCAGCAAATCCATAATCGATGGATTCCCTGCATAATTTCAGAATATCAGATGAAGTGCTAACAGATTTCAGTAAAGTATGGTCTATATATGAAGCAATCGGTTCTTTCATTCGGAATAAAAGGCGAAATTAAACCTTTTAACTGAACGCTTAACGCCCAACCTGGCTGCCGGCAGGCAGGCGCCTAACGTTTTTTAGTAAATGATATATGGTGCACAGGTCATATTACAATTCCATATACCATTTACCATGCACTATTTACCAAATCCTTTAAGCTTTAAGCCTTTTCTCTTTAAATACCGGAACATTAAGATGGCGCCCAATAATAAAAGCCCGAATAAAAGCAGATCCATGCGGACCATGGAAGACTTTTTTTCGTCGTTTTGCTGAAGTCTTTTTTCCGAATCTTTTATGTAGTATGCCAGACCCGGGAAATGCCGGTTTAATTCCTTTACCTGTTTGAATTTGTTCAAAGCTTCTTTGTAATATTCCCGTTCATAGTTTACAACGCCTTCTCCGAAGAGTACTGAAGTTTCACCCGGCATGGCAACCACACCTGCGCTATCGAGATATTCCTGCAGGATCGACACTGGAATCGCAAAATTCATTCCGGCTGCTAACCCGCCGCTGTTTTCAATACTGCCGAATGTTGTGAGTGCGACCACTTCTCCTTTTTCATTACAAACCGGTCCTCCGCTGCTTCCCCGGTTGATATTTGCATCCATCTGGATCAGTGGCCAGCCGGCAACAGATTTTTTAATGGCACTTACAATCCCTGTAGTAAGTGTCGGCTCTATGGCAGATTCAGTCGCTATATAATTATTATTGGTCACGGGACCGGGAAAGCCATAAACAAATAATTGTTCTCCTACCCGGGGCAGTTCATCCTGGGCAACTTTTAATGTGGGAAGGGTGCTGTCGCCATCCATTTTGAGGATGGCAATATCCTTACCCGGCATGGGCAGTCCCTTCAGAATCACGTGGGCAGATTTTTTTACAGAGCTGGTAGTTCCCGAATCGGAATCAATACTGTATTCTATATAAATATCCTTTTTCAGATCATAGATGGACAGTGAGAACAACCGCGCGTATACGGAAGCGTAGGTGTTGTATAATATGGATTTCTGTTGTTCGGAAAACAGGGTAGCCCAGCCCTTTTCCAATGCGGAAATATTTGCTTCCGTGATCTGCTGAAAAGCTGAGAGAAAAAATTGCCTTCGGATAAAAGCATTGTCCCGGTCGATCAGGTGACAATTCGTCGCCACGTAACCGTCTCCCGTAACCAGGAAACCGGTGCCGCTGGATGTGATTTCCTGTGGTTCTTTAATATAATCCAGGGAAGCCTTAAAAAAACGGCTGGGATGAAGATTGATTTCCTTGAGTACAATATCCAGCTTTTGTTCCGGTGTATAGATGACTCCGCTGCTGTCAACTTTTCGAATGGAATCTACCAGGTGGTTAAAATGACGGGAATCCAGCTGTATTTTATTTACATATACATCCGCTGAAAAAACAGTCCTCACCATAACCACGCCCGGGCGGTTTACTCCGTAATTCTGAACGGCCGTGAGTTGCTGGGCATAAGAAGGTTCCGATCCGGTGACCAGGAACAAAAGAGCGGCTGTACATGCTCTGAAAATGGGTTTCCGGGCTTTCATAGTAAGGTCTTTCACTTATATAAAACCTTAAAAAGGTTAACTTGTTGTTGATTAAAGGTAAACTTTTTCTATGTCATCCATTCCGGCACCGCTGGCAGAACGTCTTCGTCCTGAATCACTTGACCAGCTCGTGGGTCAAAAACACCTTACCGGACCGGGCAGTATCCTCCGGACAGCCCTTGAGCAGGGCAAAATGCCTTCCATGATACTGTGGGGTCCCCCGGGAACGGGTAAAACCACAATTGCCAATATCATTGCCCATACCCTGCAGGCGCCATTTTATATCCTGAGCGCCATTTCTTCGGGTGTTAAAGAAATGCGGGAAGTGATTGAGAAAGCCCGGCAGCAGGAAAAAGTGATCCTGTTTATAGATGAAATACATCGTTTTAACAAAGGCCAGCAGGATGCATTACTCGGTGCTGTGGAAAAAGGGATCGTCACCCTGATAGGCGCCACTACTGAAAATCCTTCTTTTGAAGTGAATAGCGCCTTGCTGAGCCGATGCCAGGTATATGTGCTGAAACCACTGGGCAGGGAGGAATTGGTGGCATTAATGAAGACTGCCCTGAAGAAAGATCTCCTTCTGAAAAAACGCCATATCGAAATAAAGGAAACGGAAGCACTCATCAATATTTCCGGCGGGGATGCGCGAAAACTGCTCAATCTGCTGGAACTCGTTACTGATGCAGGGGAAGATCCGCTGATCATCACCAATGAACTGGTGATGGAAACAGCCCAGCAGCGGATTGCATTATATGATAAAAAAGGAGAACAACATTACGATATCATTTCTGCATTTATAAAATCCATGCGGGGTAGCGATCCCAACGGTGCCGTTTACTGGCTTGCCCGGATGATTGAAGGGGGTGAAGATGTGAAGTTTATAGCCCGCCGGATGCTGATACTCGCCAGCGAGGATATCGGGAATGCGAATCCCAACGCATTGCTGTTGGCCAATGCCACATTTGATGCCGTAAGCAAGATCGGATATCCCGAATCCCGGATCATCCTGTCGCAATGTGCCATTTACCTTGCCGGTTCTGCAAAAAGCAACGCATCCTATATGGCTATCAGCGAAGCCCAGGCGATGGTCAAACAAACCGGTGACCTGCCCGTGCCACTGCACATCCGAAATGCCCCTACCCGACTTATGAAAAATATGGACTATTCCAAAGGATACGAGTATAGTCACGATTATGAAAAAAACTTTTCTGCCCAGGAATATTTGCCGGATGAAATCAGGGGGAAAAATTTTTATGACCCTGGGGGGAATGCACGGGAAGAGGAAATGCGGAAGCATCTCAGGAGCCTTTGGGATAAAAAGTATGGATACTGACCTTTCACAATGTGGAAATGTGGAATTATGAAAATGTGAATAGGTGAAAATGAAATGTAAAATTTACTTTATAAACCTTTACTGGCCGAAATTATAATTTTAGAAAGAATAGCAACGATTTGCCTTAAATCATCCAGTAATTCATTTTGAAACGCAAGGTTGTTCATCTTTTCACAGATTGAAAGCCAATACATGGATTCACTGGCTTCTCGCAGCAATCTTCATTTTATGGATAAAGTCTGATTGGCTTTCAGCATGTTGAGCTTCGGAAACATTTGCACCGATTGCCGTCCCGCATCTGGATAACTGATTTGCAATAGATATCTCCTTTTTGAAATAGAGGATTTCGCAATACTTTTTTATTTTTACCGCAAAATCAATGGATTTAATAAGAATTACATTTTCTTTCATCTTCAAAAAAGTTACATCGCTTTTTAGTCTATAAGTTCATTGAATCTGGTAAGAAGTACCGGGTTATTTAACCCTTAAAAGTTGTTATTTTACATTTCATTTTCACCTATTCACATTTTCATAATTCCACATTCCCACATTATGAGTTGGATTCTGAAACCATTCGACAAACTCACCCCAGCAGAACTCTACGGCATCCTGCAATTGAGAAATGAAGTTTTCATCGTCGAACAAAACTGTCCCTATCAGGACATGGATAATAAGGATTTGCATTCCTGGCATTTAATGGGAATGCAAAATGATAAGCTTCTCGCATACTCGCGGCTGCTGGCGCCAGGAATTTCCTATAGTGAATCTTCTATAGGCCGTGTCGTAAGTTCCCCATCGGCACGTAAAACGGGCATGGGAAAAAAACTGATGCAGGAAAGTATCAATCAAATCCGGAATCTGTTTCATACCGACACCATACGCATTGGTGCTCAGCTGTATCTGAAAAACTTCTATGAATCTTTTGAATTCATCCAGCTGGGAGATGTCTATCTCGAAGATAATATCCCACACATTATTATGCTGAGAAAACCAAAATGAAACTGTTTTCCAGTTATTGGAATATGTCCAAATAATATAGTTAATCCTAATTACACCATATAAAGAATATTTCCCGTTCTTATATGGTAACTGGTTTTTATTTATGTAAGGACCAAAATCCAAACCGTCGAAAACTAAATCGATATTCCATGAAAACAGGTTTACACTCCATACGGAAGTGTTTGTTTACGCTGGCGATTGCGCTTGCATTTTATAGCTCTTCCTACAGTCAGCTTTCCGCTGGCAATTATTTCGAAGCAGGCATGACCGTTGGTCCCATGGTATTTCTGGGAGACCTGGGTGGTCATTACGGAATAGGAACTACTTTCCTGAAAGACTATAATATGAATGCCACCAAACTTTCTTTTGGTGTTTTTTTAGCTGCTCACCCTTCTGAATTCATTGGCATACGCCTCTCCGCAAATTTTGGAAGTGTGGAAGGTGATGATGCATATATCGTCGGTAAAGGAGGAGAGGAAGAAGCGCGTTTGAACAGAAACCTGAATTTCAAATCATCCATTACAGAAGCAAATTTAATGCTTGAATTATACCCAACGGTTTTGTTTGAAGACCGACCCATAGAACAAACCGGCAGATTAAGACCCTACGGTGTAATTGGTGTAGGCGTATTTCATTTTAATCCGATGGGACAGTATGTTGATCCGAATACTTCGCAGACTACCTGGGTTTTCCTGCAACCACTGCATACCGAAGGACAGGGGTTTGTAAACGGAGTAAACAATTATCCACTGACGCAGATCAACATCCCGATGGGATTTGGAGTGAAATATTATGCCAGTCAGAAAATAAATCTGGGTCTGGAATTCCTGTACAGAAAAACATTCACAGATTATATTGACGATGTAAGCACAAATTTTGTTGACCCCTCATTATTGCAGGCGAACCTGCCCAACGGCACATCACAGATCGCTGTTGCGATGGCTAATAAAAGCCCTTTGCAGGGAATCCCCGGCAGCAATTACAATCCGGGAGATAAAAGAGGAGATCCTACCCAGAACGACGCGTATTTCACGATCAGTCTGAAGTTCGGTATCCGGTTAGGCAATGACCATGATTATGACAATTCGACAAGATGCCCTTTACTGAGGTTCTAAATATTTTTTATTGATCCGTACCCTTTTTTACACTATGAAAAAAATTATACCCGAAAACTTAATCAGAAAATCAGGAAAGGCATTATTGCCGCTTGCATTTTTGACAACCAGCCTAGTTTCCTATGCCGGAAGGTCATTACATATTCCAAACGCCGTAATGATCACGAAAAATCTGAATAACAGAAAACACAAGGTGAAGCTTTTTACCGCTTCCGATTACAGGACCCTTTTGTTTACGGTGGATGGTGTGGAAGGAAAACACTATACTTTGTTTGTTTTCGACCTGGAAGGCAAGCTGATTATGCAGTCGGTCATTCAAAACCGGGAAACAAGTGTTCTCCCCGAAATCAGTGCCGGCGATTACACGTATGAAGTACTGGTGGATGATACCAAGGTAGAAGCCGGTCAACTGAAAATAAAATAACCCTTAACGCAACCCAATAAGCAGCGGGAGAGCTGATTAGTAAAATCCTTTTATCCGAAGGTTAAGTAAAACCTGATCCGTTCCCTATTATTTTGTACCCAAACGGTTTTATTAATTGACTCCCGCTTTCCTTATTGGAAATACATATTTTGGTTCCTCCAATATCCTCAGCAGCCGGCGATGAGCAATTGCCGGCTGTTTCGTTTTATGGGAATACAGGAGAAGCTGAATTTTTCGTTGACCATTGAACGTTGACCGTTGAAAAACAACGATTTCACATTTACTTCATTTCTTGTTTAAGAAACTGTGCAGTAAAGCTTCGTTTGACCCCCAGCATATTCTCCGGCGGACCTTCAAAGAGAATCTCCCCGCCTCCATCGCCCCCTTCGGGACCCAGGTCGATGATATGATCGGCGACTTTGATTACGTCCATATTGTGTTCGATTACCAGGACTGAATTGCCCCGGTCGACCAGCTTATTCAATACATCCAGCAGATGGCTGATATCTTCGAAATGAAGTCCGGTGGTCGGTTCATCCAGTATATAAAAAGTTTTACCGGTCTCCCGTTTCGATAGTTCCGTACCCAGCTTAACTCTTTGCGCTTCTCCGCCGCTCAGTGTAACCGCCGACTGACCCAGTGTGATATAACCCAGCCCCACTTCCTGCAACACTTTTATTTTTCTGTAGAGATAATGTACATTGATAAAAAATTCACAGGCTTCATCTACCGTCATGTCCAAAACATCACTGATGGATTTCCCCTTATAACGGATTTCCAGCGTTTCCCGGTTATATCGCTTACCATTACATTTTTCACAATGGACATATACGTCTGGCAGAAAATTCATTTCTATCACTCGCATACCCCCGCCTTCACAAACTTCGCAACGACCGCTTTTCACATTGAATGAAAATCTTCCGGCAGTATATCCGCGGATCTTTGCTTCCGGTATCGACGCAAACAGTGAACGGATATCCGTAAAAAATCCACAGTAGGTGGCCGGATTACTCCGCGGTGTGCGGCCAATGGGTGACTGATCTATCTCAATCACCTTGTCAATGTTTTCAAGTCCTTTAATGCTTTTATATTCCAGCGGTACACCCTTGGATCCATATGCATGGTGACCCAGAATCGGATATAGCGTTTCATTGACCAGGGTGGATTTTCCACTCCCGCTGACACCCGTAACAACTATAAATTTTCCAAGCGGGAATACCACGTTCACATTTTTTAAATTATTCCCTTTCGCTCCTTTTATTTCGAGCGATTTTCCATTACCCTTCCTCCTTTCTTCCGGCAGGGTGATACGCCGGTGACCGTTCAGGTAATCCGCCGTGATTGTATTTAATTTCAACATGCTGGACGGTTTTCCCTGAGCCACAATCCTGCCTCCGTGAAACCCGGCCTTCGGACCGATATCAACCAGGTAATCTGCCGCCATCATGATATCCTTGTCGTGTTCAACAACCAGAATACTGTTGCCGATATCCCGAAGATTCTGGAGTGCAAGAATCAGCCGTTGGTTATCCCGCTGATGTAAACCTATACTGGGTTCATCCAGAATATAGGTGATACCCTGAAGTTGCGATCCGATTTGTGTCGCAAGCCGGATCCGTTGTGATTCACCACCACTTAAAGTTCTTGTGGGGCGGTTCAGTGTCAGATAGGTGAGTCCGACATCCAGCAGGAATTGTAACCGCTCCCGGATTTCTTTCAACACATCCTTGGCAATCGTATTTTGTTTATTGTCAAGCCTCTTTTCAATATTTTCAAACCAGACCGCCAGTTTATCCAGGTTCAGATTACTGAGTTCGGCTATATTTTTTGAATCGATGCGAAACCAGAGACTTTCCTTCCGAAGCCTGGCACCGCCGCAGGTTTCACAGGTTTTAAGTTCCATATATTTTTCTACCCATAGCCTTAATGAATCCGTACTCGAAGCACCAAACCATCTTTTTAACATCGGGATCAGTCCTTCATATTCTGCATTTGTGCTGCCCGTTTCATTTTCATCGATTTCCAGCGAGGATTCGGACGCCCCTTCCGCAGTACCGTACAAAATCATATTACGGGCTTTTGCCGGCATCTCCCCAATCGGTGTATCCAGGCTGAATTTATTTTTCTTCGCGAGTTTCTGAACGGCCGTAAAGGTATAGGCATCCCGCTCACTGCCCAGCGGTTCAATGCCCCCCTCGTTCACAGATTTTGATGCGTCCGGAATAATCGCATCAAGGCTGATACGGTAAACCGCACCCAGGCCCTTGCAAACCGGACAGGCCCCATACGGTGAGTTAAATGAAAAACTATTCGGCGAAGGTTCTTCATAACTGATGCCGGTTTCATCACACATCAGTTGTTTACTATACTGAACGACTTTGTTATCATCGCTGATCAGCAGGAACATCAGTCCCTTACCCATTTGCAGGGCCGTTTGAATACTCTGGCTCACCCGCGTTTTCATATCGGTTGTCACCGCAAGCCGGTCTATCACCACTTCAATGTCATGAATTTTGTAGCGGTCAACCTGCATCTTCGCCACCAGGTCTTTGATCTCCCCATCCACACGCACTTTTACAAATCCCTTCTTACGGATGTCCTCAAAAAGTTCGCGGTAATGCCCTTTTCTTCCCCGCACTACCGGGGAAAGAACTGAAATTTTTTTGCTGCTGAATTTCTGAAAAATGTTTGCCACAATTTCTTCTTCACTAAACTTCACCATTCGCCGCCCGGTATTGTAAGAAAAGGCCTGACCGATCCGGGCATATAACAGACGGAGAAAATCATATACTTCAGTAACCGTACCCACCGTACTGCGCGGGTTGCGGTTGGTGGTTTTTTGTTCAATGGAAATCACCGGGCTCAGGCCCGTGATCTTGTCCACATCGGGCCGTTCCATATCTCCGATGAACTGGCGGGCATAGGCGCCGAAACTTTCCATATAGCGGCGCTGTCCTTCAGCATAAATGGTATCAAATGCGAGGGAGGATTTACCACTGCCGCTGATACCCGTAATCACCACCAGTTTGTTTTTCGGAATGGAAATATCGATATTCTTGAGATTATGCACCCGGGCACCGAAAACTTCAATCATTTCTTCCCCGGCCACAGGAGACGGACTTTTTTCTTCACTCATGTTAAAATGGAATCGATAAAGATATAACAAACCTCAGGGGTGGTTGTTCCGAAAAAATAATTTTTACATATAAACATCAGGTTTTATCTTTGGGACTGTTCTTTTACTTGCTTATCAAGAAAGGCTGAGGGTAATGGCCCTGTGAAGCCTTGACAACCTGTCCCACAATAAGCGGGACAAGGTGCCAATTCCATCCCCGCCCATGGCGGGGTACAGATAAGTCAGATCAAAGCTTGGGAATACCTACCATATTACTAGCTCTTCTGACCCAGGAAGAGCTTTTTTATTTTAAGGCATCGTGCATGAAATACTAAGTTCTTCGGGAGTAATTCTTGAAAGCATATTTTATTCACCCTGAAAAAACCCGAAAGGGTAAGGAGGATTATTTTATGCAGGAAACTACAGCATTCATCCACAGCATTCCGGTTGACCCGCTCACCGGTGCGATTTCAGTCCCCATTTACCAGACTTCCACATTTGTGCAGGAAGCACCCGGCGTTCATAAAGGGTATGACTATGCGCGAAGTAATAATCCAACACGGGCCGTACTGGAAACCCTGATCGCCACACTGGAAAAAGGCGCCCGGGGGCTCGCTTTCGCCAGCGGACTTGCTGCCATCGATGCCATTCTGAAATTGCTGAAGTCCGGCGACGGGATCATTGCGGTGGACGATATCTATGGCGGTGCATTCCGGCTTTTCGAACAGGTTTACAAAAAATTCGGCATCCACACAACGTATGTGGATGCATCCCATCCGGAAAATATTTTTAACGCATTCAATGAAAACACAAAGCTGATCTGGATCGAAACGCCGAGCAATCCCACGCTGAAGATCGCTGATATCGCTGCCATCGCAGCCATTGCCAAATCGGCTAAATGCCTGCTTTGCGTGGATAATACATTCGCTACCCCGGCCCTGCAAAAGCCGATCGTGCTGGGCGCGGATATCGTAGTGCATTCTGCCACCAAATACCTGGGCGGGCACAGTGATCTGATTGCCGGTCTCGTTGTTACAGCCACTGAAGAACTCGGGGAAAAAATCCGTTTCTATCAGAATGCTGCCGGTGCTATCCTCGGACCTTTCGATTCCTGGCTCGTGATCCGCGGCATGGAAACCCTTTCCCTGCGCATGAAACAACATGGCAGCAGTGCCCTGGAGATTGCCCGGTTCCTGCAGGATCAGCCGGAGGTTGACCGCGTATTTTATCCCGGCCTGACCGGACATCCCAATCACTTAATCGCTAAAAAACAATCCCACGGCTTTGGAGGCATTGTCTCTTTTACCCTAAAAGAAGATAACCTGGCGGCTGCGCGGAGGTTCGTCAGTTCTACTGAATTGTTCAAATTGGCCGAGAGCCTGGGAGGCATTAAGAGCCTGATCAGCCATTCGGCTGAAATGACCCATAAATCCATCCCGCCGGACCTTCGGCGGGCAGCCGGAGTAAATGACAGTCTGATACGGTTATCCGTGGGACTGGAGGATGCAGAAGATTTAATCACAGATCTTCGCAACACATTTGACCGTATAGTTGTTAGGACAGGAAATTATTCGCATCATTCAGAAAATTGTTGATTCACGTATGGACGCACATAAGCAACTCAGGATCGGATTATTTGGATTTGGAACCGTCGGAGAAGGGCTCTATCGCATTTTACAACAGACTCCTTCCTTAAATGCAAACATTGTAAAAGTCTGCATCAAACATCCGGGCAAAAAAAGAAATGCGCCGGAAGATCTCTTTACGACAGATAAGGACGAACTCCTGAATGATCCCGATATCAATGTGATCGTGGAAGTGATCAATGAAACCGAACCTGCATTCCAAATCGTGACAACTGCATTGAAAAACGGAAAGGATGTGGTGAGCGCCAGTAAAAAAATGCTGGCAGAACATTTATCTGAATTACTGGATCTGCAGAAAAAAACGGGCCGTTCCGTTTTGTATGAAGCGGCCGCCTGCGCTTCTATCCCCATTATCCGTAACCTGGAAGAATATTATGATAACGATCTGCTGCATTCGATGCGTGCCATCGTAAATGGATCCACCAATTTTATCCTGACGAAAATGTTTGAAGAGAAACTGGACTTCAAACAGGCTTTGCTGATGGCCCAGCAACTGGGATTTGCGGAAAGTGACCCGGCGCTGGATGTGGAAGGTATTGATGCGGTAAATAAATGGGCACTTTTAATAGTACATGCTTATGGCATCGTTGCCAACCCCCATAAAATCGTGTTTAACGGAATCCAGCATATCCAGGCCGGAGATGCAACCGTCGCTGCAGAGAAACATTATGAGATCAAACTGGTCGGACAGGCAAAAAAACTACTGAATGGCAAAGTGGCTGCTTTTGTTTTGCCGCAGTTTGTCAAATCTGACGATCACCTGAGTTTTGTAAAGAATGAATATAATGGGGTTGTGATCGAAAGTGGTTTTGCAGACAAACAATTTTTCTATGGAAAGGGAGCGGGCAGTTTTCCAACGGCCTCCGCCGTACTCAGTGATTTGTCTGCCCTGCGATATCAATACCGGTACGAATACAAAAAACTATATCATCACGCACCCCTGGAGCTGACAGATGATTTCTATGTTAAAGCTTATATCAGTTTCGACGACTGGTCATATATTCCCAAGGATAAATTTGAATGGATAGAGGAATGGCATGCAGAAAGCGACCGAAAATACCTGATCGGTGTGCTTTCGTTTAAAGAATTGCAAAATGCTTCCTGGTGGCGGGAAAACAAAACATCCCTCATTCTGACGCCGGAACCGATCATAGAAGATGTGGAAATCCGGAAATTAAAAAAGAAAAGCCTGGAACTGGCGGGAATCGCCTGAAAAAGGTTGTCACCATTCGGTAACAGCCTGAGAAACTTCCTGCTGACTTATATTCTACAGTTATTTAAACATATAAAAAAGTCCGAACTGGAATACGCTGTTTTTAACCGATCCGTCCGATCCACTCGATCCGTCCGTGGAAGGTTTGTTAACATTCGTTATCCCCAGATTATATCTCAGATCGATACCAAGGCCCAGATCCTGCAATTTATAACCTAGACCAAAGGCCCAGGAAAAATCTGTTGTCTGGCTTTGATCTTTGTTATCAACGCTTATTCCGCCCTCTTCTACTTTGCCACTCAGTAAAAAGCCAATCTGCGGACCTGTTTCAGCAAAAAGACCGGATTCATGCTGGAATTTAAAAAGTACAGGAATGTTCAGATAATCGTAATTAAATTTAGCGGTTTCACCGTTTTCCGAGAAGGAAGCACCCTGCTGGGAATACACTATTTCCGGCTGCAGGAAACAGGAACTAAAAAGCGGGACAGATACCAGGGCACCCCCGCTAAAACCGGATTTGCTTTTTGGATTTACTTCCGAGGAACCTGTGCCGGAAACAGTATAGGTTGCCGAATTGTAACCGGCTTTTACACCAAACTGAATCTGGGCGCTGGCAATAGCTGCACTGGATACAGCCAATAAGACAAGGATCATTCTTTTCATGGATGTTGTTTTATAGGTTTTAATGAATACAATCAATCCCTAAATATACAAGCAAAAAGATGAATATTTAAACCCGGAATGTCACAATTTCACTTAAATCACCACACAATAAAATCCATTTTTCTGCAATTCAATTTTATTGTGCAAGTACATAAAATTTCAGGATAAATCTGTGCTGTTTTATTCGTCCCGCCGCCCATTTCGATTGAATGTAACGAACAGCCCTATTCTAAATATCAGTGCCCCGGTATGATTGGTGCCGTTCTGGCTGTTTTTTTGTAAATCTATAAACCCATAGTTGCCTCCTCCTTCTGCAAATACGGCGGTGGAATTCATCTGATAAAGCAATCCAATGTTTGCTTCGATTCCGAAATTTCCGCTGTGCAACTGATTTTTGATATCTCCCGTACTGTCAAAATTTACAAATACAGAACCCACCTGCTGCGTTTCATCTTTATCGAAAAATACTTTACTCGATCCCGATGCACTTGCCTTTGCCGTCATCAGTAAAGCGCCGAATATTCCTCCATCCACATATAATTTCCAGCGATCCGGGCTACCCGGATTCATAGTGTATTTAAATAATACCGGAAGCATCAGATACTGAAGCCTGACGGTACTTGTGAAATTTGCATATAAATACTGCACATCAGACCCCGGCGGAAAATAAGGCGCCAGATCAGGTGAAGCGGGTATGGTTTGCAAACCGGATTTCTGGCCTCCCTGTGTCGACCATTCCAAACCTGTTTCAATGGAAAACATTTCTGACAATTTATAATCAGCGGCCAGTGCGATATCAGGCCCTGAAATCGTCTGGTATCCTTTGCTCACATCCGATCCTCCGGATGAAGAAAGTTTGGGTAAACTCAATCCGCCTTTCAAACCGAATTGCCAGGATTGAGAAAAGCCGGATTTTGATGCAAGAAAAAAGGCAACGATAAAAAACGATCTGAATAATTTAAACTGCAAGGGATTGGTTTTGGGTTAAACTGAATACTTTCTCATCCGTCATCTAATATGCACTATCCCTTCCTCATCCACCACCAGTTTATTTTCTGCCTGCATAAAATCGATCACCTTACGCAGGTGTTCAGAATGAATATCTGCAAACTGGTTAAACAATGAAAGGGCGGTCAGCGATTGCAAACTGGCGCCCGCGAGTAATTTCTGATAAATGGATTCAAATTCTGCCGGGCTCAGCTGCTCCTTTTCCTTTTTTACGCAATTGTCACAAATGCCGCAGGCTGAAGCGCCTTTCTCACCAAAATAAGTTGCAATGGATACACTACGGCAGCCGGAGGTTTGTACATAGTCCAATATTCCCTGTACTCTTTTAACAAACTGCTCTTTTCTGAATCCATATGCATTTTCATCAATCCGGATATCGGAGGATTTTCTCCGCGGCTGATTGAAAAATACCTGAGGCGTCTCTTTTTGCGGATTATATTCTACAATCTGAAATTTGTGTAACTGGTATAAACCTTTCATTACCTCTTCCAAAGAATTCTTCAGAAGAGATGCCAGCAGGTTTTCATGGATCGAAACCGGCTGGTCATAAATACCTGCATAGGTCCGCAACAAAACTTTGATCAGCGGATCCAGCCCGGGATTATCAGTTTCAAATTGATGGAGTACCTTCCGGTCGCAAATAAAATATAGTGTTGCCGGTGAAAAGACCGGATCATTGACGGATATGAATCCTTCCTGCTGCAACACATGGAGTGCTGCCTGAGCGGGCTTTGCTTTAAATGAAAACTTTTTCAAAAAATCTGCCATGTCAAATGCATAGCCCACCTGCTCCGTTCCGAGCGGAACCTGCAGATAATTCGCCAGTCCCTGATAAATTTTCCGGATATAATCCAGCGAAGGATACTGGCTTTTATGAAGAACATCCAAGTCCTCCAGCATGTCTTCATTATATAATAAAACAGCATAGGATTTTTTTCCATCGCGACCGGCGCGACCGGCTTCCTGATAATAATTTTCCAGGTTATCCGGCACTTCCGCATGCATCACCAGCCGGACATCCGGTTTGTCTATGCCCATCCCAAAAGCATTGGTACATACAATGACCCGGATGGCATTTTTCATCCAGCGTTCCTGTATTTCATTCCGTTCTTCAGGAGCAAGTCCTGCATGATAATAATCGGCTGTGATACCGTGCATATTCAGCAGGTCGCTGATTTCTTTTGTCCGTCTCCGGTTGCGGCAATAAATAATTGAACAGCCTTCTAGCCGGCGCAAAATATCCAGCATTTTATTTAGAACAGAACTCGTTTTATGGGCACTGAAAGAAAGATTCGGTCTTAAAAATGACTGTGTAAAAATCCGGGGACTGACCATTTTCAATTTAACGCAAATATCTTCGCTGATCGAAGGTGTAGCCGAAGCCGTCAGCGCCAATACCGGCACACCCGGTAATTCATCCCGTATATCAGCAATCCTTAAATAGGGTGGTCTGAAATCATAGCCCCATTGGGAAATACAATGCGCTTCATCCACTGCAATCAGACTCACATGAAGGGCCGGTAAAAATTCTTTAAAAAGTTCTGTTTCCAACCGCTCGGGAGAAATATATAAGAACCGGCAATTCCCGGTGGCTGCGAGTTTGAAAGTGGAGATCACATCTTTCCGGCTCATACCGGAATATATCGCAAAAGCAGTTATCCCTTTTTTGCGCAGGTTCTGCACCTGATCCTTCATCAGCGCGATCAGCGGACTGATCACCAGGCAAAGACCTTCTTTCATCAAAGTTGGCACCTGGAAACAAATGGATTTACCACCGCCGGTCGGAAGCAGCGCAAGCGCATCCTGACCAGCCAGTACAGCTTGGACGATCTCTTCCTGCTGTGGGCGGAAAGAATCATAATTCCAATATTGCTTTAATATTTCAGATGCGCTGCGTTTCATGTTCTGAATGACCCCTCCATTTACAGTAGCTTTTTAAGAAATAACCGGGAAGAATTAATAAGCAACACGATATCACTGAAAGCCATGGCGGCAGCGGCAACGGCCGGTGTGAGCCATCCAAATGCCGCAACCGGTATCGCCAATACATTATAAATAAATGCCCAGAATAAATTCTGCCGGATCGTAAGAAAAGTATGAGATCCAAGCTGCATCGCTAAAGGTAATTTTTTCAACCCACTGTTCATCATGACCACGTCTGCCGTCTGCATCGCGATCTGTGAAGCATCACTCATGGAAATCCCAATGCTGGCTTTGGCAAGGGCCGGTGCATCATTGATGCCGTCTCCCACCATGGCCGTTGCCATCAAACCATTGAGTCTTTCAATCTGCTGCAGTTTTTGCTGCGGCGTTTGCTCAGCGATTACTTCATCCATTCCCAGCTCCGTTGCCGTATCAATGCATTTTTGTTTGCGGTCACCACTGAGCAGGATGGTTTTAATATTTCTTTTTTTAAAATAAGCCATTACTTCAACCGCTTCCGGCCGGATTTCATCCTGCATATCCACCCACCCGGCGAGGTGATTATTTTTCATCAGATAGACGGAGTGATTCGCATCGCCGGGGTTATTTCCGGTAAATGAGGCAGATCCCGCTTTATATTCGTCTCCTGCCAGACTGGTTGCCTGAATGCCATGGCCTTTGATCTCTTCAATTTTTTTCCAGCGAATTTCCGGAAGCACTTTCCATATACCCGTCAATGAACGGGCGATCGGATGATTTGAATATTTTTCCAGGGAATAAAGAATTTTTCTGAACTCATTTTCATCCAGGGCAGCATCCAGAATCTTAATTTCTTTTACACTGAAAGCACCCGTGGTAAGCGTTCCGGTTTTATCAAATACGACCTGCCTGATTTGCTTGAACAACTCCAGGCTGTCAGCCTTCCTGAATAGTATTCCATTTTTCGCCGCTCTTCCGAGACCTACCGCAATCGCTGCCGGCGTGGCCAGCCCCAACGCGCAGGGGCAGGCTATCACAAGTACTGCGATGCTTCTCATAATGGAAGAACCCACATCGTGCAGGATAAAATAATTCAACAGAAAACAAACAATGGCAATTCCAATAACAACCGGAACAAAAACTTCACTGATCCGGTCTGCCAGTAACTGGATATTTGGTTTATCGTTTTGTGCACGCTTCACCAGGTCGACCATATTCGACAACACAGAATCCTTAGCACCCGCCGTTACCTGCGCTTTGAGGCTTCCATCCATCAACATCGATCCGCCAATAATGGAGTCGCGTATTTTTTTATTTACCGGCAGACTTTCCCCTGTGATAATCGCTTCATCCACCTGACCTTCTCCCCAAAGGATTTTCCCGTCTGCCGGAATCTGCTCGCCACTGCGAATCAGGACCAGGTCGCCGCTTTTCAACTGCAGACTGTCCACCGGGAACATGATCTCCTGATGCTGATCATCAAAAGCGATCATATTGGCAGTTACTTTTTGCGTTTTGACCAACCGGGTAAGCGCCCGTTGTGTAGATTGTAATGATCGTTCTTCAATATAATTTCCGAAGAAAACCAGGGTAATAATGGCCGCCGTCGTTTCATAATATATGTAGGATTCACCCAGTCCCAAAACCGTTCCGGTTACACTATATATAAAAGCGGCTGTCGCTCCCAGCGCGATCAGGGTATTCATGTTAGACGAACGCTGAAGAAGGCTGTTGATGGCGCTTCTTCCAAAATAATACATACCTGTTATGTAAACCGGCAGGCACAGGGTCCCCTGAACCCAGGGATTCATGAGCCAGTGTAAAACCGGCACACGGCCAAACATATGCAATTGCAGAATCAGCATGAAGGGAACGCAAATCGCCAGATACCGGATGAATTTATTGGGATGTTTTTTTAAAGACGTTTCATCCGCCACGTGGTAGCCAAGGCTCTCGATCCCTTTTTTGAGTTCCTGCTCCGGAAAGCCGGTTTCATTGAGGAAGTGTGCCTCGCCGGCCGTCAGACTGACACGCACTTCTTTCATCCCTTTTTTTTCAAGAAAACCATTAATGGTTTGCACGCAGGCGCTGCAGCTCATTCCTTCTACCTTCCAGTTGACTGTTTCCATGCTTTTTTCTTCAGGGGCCGGGCAAATTTACCAAAATCCGGGATGATCCCTTTTCATAATAGAAAACAGTCAGGGGCTATCTTTGTTGAATGGAATGGACTTTCACCCTGACTGAAATCGATAAAATGGCCCGGGTTTTCTGGGAATCCTTCCCGGATAAAAAAATATATGCATTTCAGGGAAGTATGGGTGCGGGAAAAACTACTTTTATTCGGGCACTCTGTGCTGCAAAAAACGTAAAAGAAACCGTTGGAAGCCCTACTTTTTCCATCATTAATGAATATGGTTATCCCGGTGGTACACTCTTTCATTTGGATCTCTACCGGTTAAAAGATGAAGAAGAAGCCCTTCGGGCCGGTGTGGAGGATTGTTTGTATTCCGGAGAAATCTGTCTGGTGGAATGGCCCGACAGAGCCCCGGGTATTTTTCCGGATTCGTCCCTGGTCATCACCCTGGAAAACCTGGATGAAAATACCAGGAAAATGCGGATACCCTCAGTTCTTGGAAAAAATTCAGGATAAAATTGTAATTTTCCCTTCCGCGTCTGTAGCGGGAGCCCTCGTCAAACGTCCTTACAACATGTCGCAACACAGCAAACCGTATATCAGCACTTCTTTCAGTTATGAGACCCTTGAAGAGACCCTGGATGTAAAGCCAAAATCTAGCATGCTGCTGATTGGTGTGCCCAAAGAAACCGCATTTCAGGAAAACCGGATCGGGCTTACACCGGAAGCCGTCGGCGTATTGGTCAGTAATGGCCATGATGTGCTGATCGAACACAATGCCGGTGAAGCCGCGCATTATGGCGATAAAGATTACAGTGAAGCCGGAGCACGTATTATTTATGATAAGGCTGAAGTTTATAAATGCCCGACCCTGGTCAAATCGGCTCCGGTAGTGGAGGAGGACCTTTCGTTATTGCAGATGAATCAGACCATTATTTCTCCCATTCATTTATCTGCTCTTAAAGCTGAGCTTTTACAGAAGATGATGGAGAAGCGCATTACAGGTATCTCTTTTGAAAATCTGAAGGATGAAAGTGGCAGTTATCCCATCGTCCGCAGTATGAGTGAAATTGCCGGTGGCGCCGTTATGCTCGTCGCTGCGCAGTATCTGAGTTCCTCCAATCATGGAAAGGGTGTTTTGCTGGGCGGCATTTCGGGTATCCCGCCCACCAAGGTTATTATCCTGGGTGCGGGTATTGTTGGTGAATATGCGGCCAGGGCCGCTCTGGCACTTGGTGCTTCGGTTAAGGTTTTTGACAACAGTGTTTCCCGTTTGAAAAGGCTTCAGAACAATATTGGTTTTCGCATATATACATCCGTTATAGAACCCCGCATTCTTTCAAAACAATTAAAAAGCTGTGAAGTGGCGGTCGGGGCGCTGTCATCCCAGTCTGGCCGCACGCCGGTTGTGGTTACGGAGGAAATGGTCAGTAATATGCGAACCGGTAGTGTGATCATCGACGTTAGTATCGACCGCGGCGGATGTTTTGAAACTTCCGAAATCACTTCACATGAACATCCCACATTTATAAAGTATGGTGTAATCCATTATTGTGTTCCCAATATCCCTTCCGGTTTTGCGAGAACCGCATCACAGGCGATCAGCAATGTGATCACACCGCTCCTGCTGGAAGCCTCTGAGGAAGGCGGATTTGATAACCTGGTCTGGCATAAAATACATTTGCGCAGCGGGATATATATGTTTAAGGGGGCGCTGACGAACTTCCATCTCAGTCAGCGGTTTGACCTGAAGTATACCGACTTAAACCTGCTAATTGCAAGTCAAAGATGATCTCACTTCTCCACATCTCCACATCTTCACATCTTCACATTGCTCTTCAATGTTGCCATATCAATTTTATGCGCACAGAATGCATATTCCAAAGGATCATTGGAACTCACAATCACCAGCCTTTCACGGGTTAGATCCCTGATCAGTTCATGGTAGAGGGCAATACCCGGCGCATCGAGATTGGTCGTTGGTTCATCCAGTAAAAGCACGGGGGTATCAGAAAAAAAAGCCTGGGCAAGTTTGACGCGCTGTTTCATGCCGGAGGAGTAATACCGGATCTGTTTGTCGGCAGCCTCCCAAAGTCCGACCCGTTCCAATATTTGTGGAATGGACATACCGGCCTGCAATGGTTTGAATTTCCGGTGAAATGCAAAGAATTCATTGGCCGTCATTTCCTCAATGGTTTCAAGGTAAGGTGCCGCGATGGAGAGCAGCGGATAACATGCGATTGCAGGCTCATGATCCCCTGTATAGTAAGAAATTTTGCCTTCACTGGGCATGAGTGCGCCGGCAATAAATTGAAGTAAGGTTGACTTTCCCGAGCCATTGGGGCCCGTTATGGCGTAAGCATGAGAAGAAAAGAAGCTATAGTCAAAATGCCGGAATATCCATTCCCGGTTGAAGCGTTTGCCTGCATCAGACAGGATAATCCTCATCGAAGTTGCCTTTAATATAGCGTTTGATGATGCCCCGGCTGCTTTCCCGGATAAAGGTTACAATTTCATCCCGTTCATCCGTAGCCGAAAATTCTTCTTCCAGAAATTCCAAAGCCTGCGAAGTATTTAAACCTTTATTATAAATGATCCGGTAGATATCCAGGATATGGTTGATCTTATCGATACTGAAGCCCCTTCTTTTTAATCCTACAGAATTCACACCACAATAGCTCAATGGAAATCTTCCGGCTTTGATATAGGGAGGGATGTCTTTCCCCACCAGGGAACCACCCTGCAGAAAACTATGCCGTCCGATTCTGACAAACTGGTGAATGGCGCACATCCCGCCGAGAATGGCGTAATCTTCAATGATCACATGACCAGCCAGGTGTGTATTGTTACTCATCACACACCAGTCACCCACACTGCAGTCATGCGCAATATGGCAATATGCCTGGATGAGGCAGTTATTGCCGACAGAAGTCTTTTCCCTGTCCTTTGTACCACGATTTACCGTAACAAATTCGCGTATCGTTGTATTATCTCCGATAAATACATTGGAATATTCCCCCTGGAATTTCAAATCCTGCGGAATGGCAGCGATGACGGCACCCGGGAAGATCCGGCAGTTCTTTCCGATACGGGCACCTTCCATGATCGTAACATTGGAGCCAATCCACGTACCCTCCCCAACTTCCACATCCTGGTGGATGACGGAAAAAGGATCGATTTTAACGTTCGTGGCAACACGGGCGTTAGGGTGAATATAGGTATGGGGATGAATCATTCTTTCATCGGTTGATGGTGATGGCTGCTGCCCGCTGGTAACGATATCTTTAATAATTGCAGGTTGCTTCATAAAAAATGCTGAGCACAACCCAGCCCTACAAAAATAAACTTATTTGACACAAATCCGCTAATTTAACTTCGCTTTACCAGCTGGGCCATCAGGTCTGCTTCGGTGACTACTTTATTACCCACGAATACAGTTCCCCGCATTTCCACGATTCCTCTGCGAATGGGATTCAACAACTCCATTTTCATCACCATTGTATCGCCGGGCACTACTTTCGCTTTAAATTTACAATTGTCAATTTTCAGAAAGTATGTATCGTATTGTCCTCCGCCTGCCATCGCATTGATGGCAAGGATTCCGCCGGTTTGAGCCAGCGCTTCAACCTGTAAAACGCCAGGCATAATGGGATTTCCCGGGAAATGCCCAACAAAAAAAGGCTCATTAAAAGTTACATTTTTTATTCCGACAATATACGTATCCGTTAGTTCAATGATCTTATCTACCAGTAAGAAAGGATAGCGATGGGGCAGGGTCTTTTCTATCTGCTGACTGCTATATATCGGCTGCTGATTCGGATCATATACCGGTGTATTCTTCAGGTGTTTGTTCTTGCGGATATATTGTTTGATCTTTCTTGCAAAATCCACATTGGCGGAATGTCCGGGCCGGCTGGCAATGATATGCCCCTTGATAGGATATCCGATCAGCGCCAGGTCGCCAATCACGTCCAGCAGTTTATGCCGGGCGGGTTCATTCGGAAAACGCAGTTCCAGGTTGTTGAGATACCCGCCGCTTTTTATTTCCATATTATCACGTCCGAATGCTTTGGCGAGGCGATGCATTTCTTCTTCTGTCACTTTCTTATCAACGATAACGATGGCATTATTGATATCCCCGCCTTTGATGAGGTTGTTCTCCAGCAGCATTTCCAGTTCGTGCAGAAAACAAAATGTGCGGCAGGGAGCAATTTCCGTTTTAAAATCCTTCATGGATTTGAGTCCCGCATGCTGTGTGCCCAGGACCGGACTATTAAAATCTATCAGCGTGGTAACTTTATATTCCAGCGATGGCATGGCCATCATCTCCACACGCTTTTTTTCATCGTAATGGGTAATATTATTATCGATACTATACCAGGCCTTCGCAGCATCCTGCTCATCCAGCCCGACTTCCTCAATAATCTCTACAAAGGGTTCAGAGCTTCCATCAATAATGGGAATTTCAGGGCCATTAATTTCAATCAGGCAATTATCAACCCCCATGCCTACCAGGGCAGCCAGAATATGTTCTATCGTACTTACCCGGGCGCCATTGTCTTCCAGTGTGGTGCCCCTGGAAGTATCCGTCACCAGGTCGCAATCTGCCTTGATCAGCGGCCTGCCCGCCAGGTCAATCCGCTGGAATTGGAATCCATAACCCGGATTTGCGGGGCGCAGGGTCATATCGACCATGATCCCCGTGTGCAGACCCGTGCCTGAAATACTCACTTCATGTTTGAGTGTATGTTGTTTGTCCGGATTGAATTGTGCGTCCATCTGTAGAATTATAACCCGTAAAGATACAATTTGGTCCCGACTTCCATCCTGCCCGGGCGGGAGAGTATTAACAAAAAATTACCCCCTGATTCCCCTTTACCGGAAATGATTTAATTTTATTTGTATATAAACGAATTTATGGAAGGAAAAAAGCCTAAGATCTTATTGTGCGAAGACGATGCCAATCTCGGAATGGTATTAAAAAATTACCTGGAACTGAATGATTTTGATGTGACTTTAGAACGGGATGGCCGGCTGGGGCTTGCTGCATTTCAGCGGGAACACGTGGACCTTTGTCTGCTCGACGTCATGATGCCACACATGGATGGATTTACGCTGGCTGAAGAAATCCGGGATGTAAATCCGGATGTTCCCCTCTTCTTTCTCAGTGCTAAAACAATGAAGGAAGACATCATTCAGGGATATAAACTGGGAGCGGATGATTATATCACCAAACCTTTCGACAGCGAAGTGTTGCTGATGAAGATCCGGGCCATACTGAAAAGAAATGATGATTTAAACAAAGAAGCCGACAATAAGGAATTCGATCTGGGCTCCTATCATTTCCATCCGAAACTCCGACAGCTCGTGCACAGCGGGCAAACCCAAACGCTTTCCCCGAAAGAAAATGAACTCCTTAAAATGCTGGCTGAACACCTGAATGATCTGTTACCGAGGGAGGCAGCCCTTAAAAAAATATGGGGAAGCGACACGTATTTTAACGGTCGAAGCATGGACGTATATATTGCGAAACTCAGAAAATACCTTCGCGATGATAACACGATCGAGATCGTGAATATTCATGGAAACGGATTCAGGCTGGTGGCACCGGTTAAAGTATAGCCTGTTTAATTCCATATTTACTGGGACAGTGCAATCATTCGGCGGTTCAACATGCAAATATGAAATCCCCTGCAGGCATTCAAACTGCAAAACTGAATCGCAGATAAACGCCGAAAAATAGCCCGAAAATATTTTGACCTTGAATCGTTTTTACAATGGACCGGCTGGAAAATATACAGTAAATACCGGTTACGCTTTGCTTTTAATTTGTTGCTTCAAATGGTCCGACAGTCGCAGGGTGAGTGCAGTCAGGGTGAGCGTTGGATTGGGAGCGGCAGCGGTTGTAAAACAGGATGACCCTGCCATGAATAAATTTCCAATGCCATACACTTTACAATTGGCATCGACAACACCGGTTTTCGGATCATCACTCATGCGTGTAGTGCCCATATGATGCCATCCGCCACCGGTAAATGCCGGCCATGAATGATCCTTCTCATCCTGTAGGTATTCCAGCATTCTGACCCGCCCGATTCCTTCCCGGCCAACCTCCTGACCCAGGAGTTCATTGATTTTACGGATACTTCGTTTTTCCAGTGGAGTGAGTTCCCAGTGCAATGTAGCCCGTGGTACCCCCAGCGAATCTTTTTCCGTATCCAGTGTGACCCGGGAAGAAGGATTGGGAGCCTGTTCTATTCTGGTAAACAACTGATATGATTTTCCGGTATTGGCACCGGGGTTTTTAGCCGCTTCCATGCCCGCTTTTTGAAAAGAAGATATCATGGAGTCCAGGCTTTTCCTTGGATCACTACTCGTCCAGATATCGATCATTGGCTTCATGCTATTCGCCATGGATAAGGGCGTCAGTGAAAGTGTTCCATTCAATATTTTATGTTCTGTCTGGCTTTTCTCGGTAATCGCCAATTCAGCGCGCGCCTTGGTAACACCAAAATCAAATCCGTACAATTTCAATGCATTTGGTTTTTCCAGCCACAGCTCACCGGAATTGATTTCCAGGTGTTCCATAAAATTCCGGCCCACCAGATCGTTGTCATTACCCAGGCCTTTGGATGCCTGTTTATCAGAGGCCAGCAAAAGTCTTGCATTCTGGATCGCACAACATGCAAGGACAAAGATTTTTGCCCTGACCGTATGTTCCTTACCAGCATAATTTTTTACAGTCACTTCTTTTATCTGAGAAGCATTTTCACTGGCTGTTATTCCGGTTACATTGGCGTAAGTATATAAATGTATGTTCTTTGATTGAACAATGGTGTCTTTGTATTTATGCCCGAATCTCGCCGGCGGGCTAAACTGCCAGATTTTATTCCAGATGATCTGATTGTCAGACAGGAGAGATTTTAACTGCGGATCGTTTTTCTGCCAGTAATCCACATTATAATTATAGGGTCCCAGATCCAGGTTTTTATGGGCCCTTTCATAAAACGGATCCAGCTCTTTTCTCGAAATGGGCCATCCACTGCCTGGAACCCAATCCCGGTTGATGAAATCAATATGATCAAATGTGGAGCAGAAGCCCGCCCAGTGACCGGTTGTGCCGCCAAAATAATGCAGACGGCTTGATTTCAGTGGATAGTAGTGCTGACCGGTGGTTTTACCACTATATAATTCCTGCACTTTCTCATCATAGTCAAATCCCCCTCCTTCCAGCAGAATTACCTTATACGGCGTATTCATCCATTCCAATGCCATGCTGATCCCCGCGGCGCCCGCCCCGACGATACAAATGTCTCCTTCTATCAAACTGCCATTCACAGACTGTCTTGCGTCTATATGCATAGTGTATATTATTCTAAGCGAGGGAGAAAAGTGCGCACTGACGGGCTTCCGTAACCGAAAGAACCCAACCACTGACTACAAGGGTCTGGCCTGTTTTGAAATCCTTTTCAATATTTTGATTTATAAATGCAATTATAGAAGATGAATCCTGGGTACCCGAAATGGAATTACCCCCTTTATCTGTCATCAGAAGATCCACCAGCTGATCCGCTTTCGTTTCTGTGAGAACCAGTGACCGGTATGCATTGCCAATCCCAGAAATCGTTTTTGCGTCGCAGATATGTGATAAAAATTCCGGCTGGCTCAGTACTGTTTTCCATTGCCCGGCCGGATTATGGCAATACAGTGAAGAAAGGCTCGTTGCAACGGCTCCGGTCACTGAGAGATAAATAAATGTTTTTCGTTTCATTGTATGAAAATAAACATGGTATAAAAGCCGGGTCAGATAAAATTCTGCCTAAACTAACCAAAAAAATAACATACCCGCTGTTTATTCAGATGGAATTGAAAATAAATATTCAAACCGCCTCCTTTCCGGGAAATCTCATTTATCTGTCTCGCAAATATTGCTCGCATGACGCGCGTACATGGTACTAACAACAATACAAAATGTACAATACTACGTTGTTGATTATCAATGGAAAAAAATTGGGCACCCGCATATTATAACATAAATTGTATGTATTGTGCGTCATGGTAACTGAAATTCTTAAACTTAAATGTTACATATGAAAAAACTATTTATATCCTTTCTTCTATTACCAGTTGTATCCTTAGCTCAAAAAAATATTTCTACCTTATTTGATAATTACATGCAGGCACAAGTAAATGTAAATGAATTTACAGGTACAGTGCTCGTTGCACAAAAAGGAAAAATTATTTACGAAAAAGCGTTTGGCATGGCCGACAGAGAATGGAATATACCTAATACCATCCAGAGTAAATTTGAAATTGGTTCTGTTACCAAACAATTTACATCAGCT
>Ga0209863_10000220_pt1 | contig 35140 bp, 27 predicted proteins | sample OrgsoiDNA2013046_FD_185796 | JGI IMG/M metagenome (GOLD analysis project Ga0209863, IMG submission 185796) | Permafrost soil microbial communities from the Arctic, to analyse light accelerated degradation of dissolved organic matter (DOM) -... | ecosystem: Environmental > Terrestrial > Soil >...
ATGGTTTCTTTACGGCGCCGAACCTGGTGCCCGGCCGCTATGAAGTACGAGTAAGTGCGGCAGGATTTAATTCCGCGGTCAACAAGGATGTGACGTTGACGGTTGGGTCAACAAAGACTCTCAACGAGATCCTGCGTGTTGGCCAGGTCTCAGAGACCGTTGAAGTTACCACCGCCGCTCCAACGGTGCAGCTTTCCACTTCCACGATCGGTGACGTAGTGGACTCAACGACAATGCGCGAGCTTCCACTCAACGGCCGCGACTGGACATCACTGGCCGCGCTGGAGCCCGGCGTTGTCAGCATCCCCAATCAGGTGGGTACGGCTTTCAATGCCAATAAGGGTAACCGTGGTTTTGGTAACCAGCTGAGTAACAGCGGCCATCGCGCCAACGAAAACACCTATCGCGTAAACGGAATCAGCGTGAATGACTATTCCAACGGCGCACCAGGAGGCGCAACCGGGCTCAACCTCGGCGTGGACGGTATTCAGGAATTCTCGGTCCTGACCAGCAACTACACTGCTGAATACGGACGGACCTCCGGCGCGGTCATCAACGCAATTACGAAATCTGGCACCAATAATTTTCATGGCACAGGCTTTATCTTTGATCGTGACAAAATTTTTGATGCCAAGAATTTCTTTGACGACCCCACCAAGCCGATCCCGTCATTCCGCCGCATTCAGTTCGGCGCGTCAGGCGGTGGCGCGATCATCAAGGACCACACTTTTGTTTATGGAAGTTATGAGGGCGTACGCCAGAACCAGCCCATCTCACGCGTAATTCACGTGCCGTCCGCGGCGCTGCGGAGTACGGCGGTGGCTGCCGTTCAACCCTACCTTGCCTTATGGCCTACCGCACCTTCGGGTACACCCGTTGACGCGAATGGCCTGCAATCATTTGGTGTGGCGTTGCCCGGTATTGCCAACGAGAATTACTACACCGGAAAGGTAGATCAGAAGTTGTCCTCTGCTGACAACCTCAGCGGAAGCTACTTCTGGGATTCAGGCCCGCAGACCCAGCCTGATCCACTGAACAACGCAATCCACCAGGTATTTTCACGGAGGCAGGGAGTCACCGCGGAAGAAACTCATGTCTTCAATCCGCAACTCCTGAACACCTTCCACGCTGGCTTGAGCCGCCTGCGAGGTGACATCAACACGCCTGTCTCTGGCGACGCCCCGGCTACAAGCACTGCCCTGGCAATTGCTCCTGGTGCTGCTGCTCCTCCGCAGATTTCTGTTCCGGGATTTACCACCGCCGTCGGTCTTGGCGGTCTCAACCAGTTCCTGCATAGGTGGACATCACTGCAAGCCTATGACGACGCCTTTATCACCCGGGGCACTCATGCCATCAAAGTTGGATTCTCCTTTGAGCGCATGCAATACAACGTGCTCGAAAAGCTGAGTCCTAACGGCCGCCTGAATGCCTACAAGACCATTGCAGCATTCTTCAGCAATGCGCCGATTCAATTGAATGCACTTGCTCCCGGACAATCCAACGAGGTTGGCATTCGCGAAAGTCTTTTCGCCGGCTACCTTCAGGACGATTGGAAGATGTACTCCAATTTCACCGTGAATCTGGGACTCCGCTATGAAATGACGACTCTACCCACGGAATCCCATAACCGCATCCAGGAAATCACGTCTCTTGTTAACTGCACCGCAAGCCCAACTGCGTGCACAGCTCAGCATGTGAATAGCTTTATTGCTTCCAATCCGACCACCAAGAACTTTGAGCCGCGCGTTGGCTTCTCATGGGACCCGTTCCGCAACGGCAAAACGGCCATCCGCAGTGGCTTTGGAATTTTTGATGTGCTCCCATTGCCTTATGTCTTCGGGTTGAACACGGCGGCAACGGCGCCCTTCCAGATCATCGGCGCCGATAAAAACTCCAGCCTTGGCAACGGCATCGACAACAATGTCAGCTTCAATCCTTCAACCGTCCGTAACCGTTATGTTGACCAGAACCCGAAGCGGGCCATGGTGCTGAACTGGAATTTTAATATCCAGCAGGAACTCTCTCGCAACTGGTCGGCCTTTGTTGGCTACGTGGGTTCGCGCTCCACTCACCTCTCGGTTGCGGCGGACGATATCAACCTGGTTCAACCCACAGTGACACCTGCCGGGCTTCTATGGCCAATCAACGGAACACGCCTTGATCCCAACGCCGGAGGCAGTGCCGGCATCCGTCCAGTCTTGTTCGATGGAGCAGCTTCTTATGAGGCTCTTCAGGCTCAGGTTAAGAAGATCATGAGCCACGGCTTCCAGGGACAAATTTCATACACGCTGGGAAACTGTAAAGACACCAGTTCAGCCCCGGTCACAGGAGATACTTACCTCAATTCGATCGCGGTGCCTATCCTGCTGTTCAAGCAATACAGGCTTGGCCCCTGCGACTTCGACATTCGTCACACCCTGGTTGGTACGGTGATCTGGGACATACCCAGCCCGACAACGTCGAATCGATTCATGTCAGCCGTGATTAAGGGATGGGAAATGGGAACCATTGTGAATGCCAGCAGCGGATCACCGTTCACTGCGACGGTGGGCGGCGGTGGAGACCCACTGGGAACCGGGTTCAACGGTGACTTCTCCATGGACTTTGCCAATCTGACGCCCGGATGCAATCCCATCCATGGCGGAGTCAACTACCTGAACCTGAATTGCTTTTCTGTCCCCAATCCCATCAACCTGCTGGGTAATTCCGGACGCAACCGCTTCTATGGGCCTGGTCTCAAGACCGTGGATTTTTCAGTATTCAAGAACAACAAGGTATCTGAAAAACTGAGCGTTCAGCTCCGTGCTGAAGCTTTTAACGTGCTGAACCATCCAAATCTGGCACCTCCTAACTTCCTGAACGATGCGAACAACTCAATTACTGATCCGAACGCCGGCGTGCTAGCTTCTACGTCCACTCCGTCGCGACAAATGCAATTTGGGTTGAAGCTGATCTTTTAACCTGGTGGAGACAGCGGGTTGGGGCTGCTGTCTCCATCACTTCATCGTTAGGAATCGACCATCGCTGGTTTGCCGTATCTACTTGATAATGCCCAGTCTCAAGAATTGTTTGGTATACAACAACATGTTTGTTTCATCATCCACAACTGGCGTGGTTTGGAGGGACGGGTCGATTGGGAGAATCCAACTGAAGTTTATCCACTCGACAAATCACGTTGTAATTGCGATTACCCGGAGCGGACTTCCGGAGCCATTGACTATCTTCAATGGCGCCGCAATCACTACGGAGCCCACCGGCGGAAGCTGGTCGAGGTTGCAGAGTCCAGCCAGGCCGAACTTCCCGCTGCCGTGCATGATGTAGTGATTGGGAAAAGGCGGGTCGAATGTTGCCGCGCGTCCTGCGTCGGTTCCCACGGTTTCCACTCCTACTCCCAGAACGTCGCGTTCCTTAGCCAGGAACTCCGAGCATTCTTTTACAAAGCCAGGTGTATGTGGGCCATCTTTCTGAAGGTTGATGTACTGGTCAGGGTCGGTGCGTTTTGACCAGTGGGTCCGCAACAGAAACCATGCTCCAGCAGGAATGCGACCGTATTGTCTCTCCCACTGCTGCACCCTTTCTACGGTGAGCAGGAAATTGGGATTTTGCTGAACATCAGCGCTAACGTCAACCACGCAGGCAGGGCCAACGAATTTCCTCGGATTGATCTGGTCAACGGTGCTTTCGGGCAGGTCCTTTCCGCTAACCCAGTGGATGGGTGCATCAAAATGCGTTCCGGTATGTTCGCCTGTCTCAAAGCCGTTCCAGTACCATGCGGGGCCGCGATCGTCATAACGCGAAATCTCCCACATGCGGAACTGCGGCGTGTTGGGCCATTGCGGCGGCAGGGGAAGCAGAGGAGTTTTGGCGCTGAGCGGCTGGGTGAGATCAACCACCCGCAAAGCGCCGTTGTTGAGTTGAGCAACCAGTTCTGCAAGAACGTTGGCCATGGAGTCCCTTTAGCTGAAAATCAGAAGGTCAATCTTAACGCAAACTGGATTTGCCGCGGGTTATAGACTGCCCGAGGCGTGCCATAGTTCGGGTTGGGCGATCCTTCCTGGAATTTCTGCGTTGCGGAACAGCCCTGGGCCGTGGCATTGAAGTTGCAAAAATCGGCGGCGTTATACACGGTGTTAAAGAACCGTACGTTCACGGTGTTCAGCAGGTTAAATGCTTCAGCCAGAACTTCGATATTGAGGCGCTCTGAAGTCTTGAATTTGCGGGAGATCCTCATATCGACGGATTGATAGGTGTCACCCCGGAAGGTGTTGCGCCCCTCAATGCCCACGCGATCATTGTTGCCAAAAATGTCGCCATTGGCATCAAAGCCGGCAAACTTGGTGAAGTAGTTTGGCGACTCCAGCGTGACGATACTGCTCAACTGGAGGTTGTTAACCAAAACATTCTGCTTGGTTGGGCCCGCAATGGTGGCGTTCAGCACAAAGCGCTGGCCAACGCTATCAGAGGATATCGCCCGTTCCGCCTTGAGATTTGCACTGTCCTGCGGAATGAGAACGAAGCTCGGGTTCGGTCCGTCATCAATTCCCTTGGACCACGTATAGCTCACGCCCGTGCTGAAGTGATTGGTCATGCGTTTATTGAAATTCACCAGCAAGCCGTTCCATGAGGAATTCCACCTCGACGCGGCCTCAAAATACACGGCATATAGAGTTGGGAATCCCGGACCGGCACTGCGCGATCCCGGAACTCCGGGCGCAGCAAAATAGGTGTTCTTGACGCCACTTTGTCCTGCAGAGTTATGTACGGTTACCTGCCCGCTGGGATCGGGCTGGTTCACATTGAAAAAGCTTCCCAGGTGGACGCCTTTTGAGCGCAGGAAACTGATATCCAGCGCAGCGTCTTTGAAAGGTTGAAATTCCAGACCAAGGCTCGTCTGCACTCCGTAAGGCGCTTGGTGATTTTTGTCAAAACGGGCAATCACAGCGTCGCCAAAGAAACCGCAGCCTGACACTGTTCCACCTGGGCAGAATCCCAAAGGAGCAGCGTCAGGGTAAGTTCCGCCCAGCATGTCGGTCAAAGCAATTTGGGTGATATTCGGCGCACTGGCAAAAGCAAAGAGACGCGTGCTGGCGTTCAGTGCATTCTCACTTGTCCGCCCTGGGAATGTACCTGTAGTGCCGCCGCAGGAAGGCGCCTGGCATGCCAGCAGAGGCATGGGGATAATGCCATGGAAGAGTCCGGCACCGCCGCGAAGAACAACGTTGTACTTGCCGCCAAAATTGTAAGCAAAGCCACCGCGGGGATCGAACTCAGCTTTTGGTCCATCCAAAACGTTGGACGGGAAAGTTTCAAACTGATAGCGCAGGCCAGCGTTCAAAGTCAGGTTTGTTTTGACCTGCCACGTGTCCTGAAGATAGAGTCCACCGTAGTTGTGCGGCGTGTCACCTTCTGCCTGGTGCCGTACTGCGTCAGAAATTTGCTGGCCCTGGAAGACTGAGGTATTGAAGGTGGGCTCAGTAAAGTTGGGGGCTGCGAATCGCTCAAAGAACAGCACCTGCGGAGCACCGGCCTGCAAACTGAAGGGACACTGGATTGTCAGCAGGCAGCCAAAGTCGGCTTCAAAGGGATAGAACAGCGGGAATGATTCAAGCGTGTTTACGTGGCTGAAGTCGCCGCCAAAGGCGAAAGTATGTTTGCCGTGCTGCCAGGTAACGTTGTCCACGATCTCCGTGCGGCTCTCCTGATAGAAATCAGGATTGCCGCGGTTCACGCCGGCTGTAAAGGTGTTCAGCACTTCCAGATGTGGCTGCGTAGAGACGGTTGGGAAGTCGAACGTACGGTGCGCGTACTGAAGACGCAGCTCGTTTACTTTGTGCGACGATAACGTTGACGAGAGGCTGCCCACCAGCGACTGGTCACGAAGATTGTTGTTCTTGAAGCCTGACGGCAAATCAAAACCGTCATTCAACGGGGAAACGTTGGTCAAGCGGCCATCATTAAAGAAGTAGCGCAGGAACAGATATTCATGATCAGTAAATGAGTGATCCAGTTTGAGCAGGAAGTTATCGTAATCGCTCTTCCTGTTTTGATTCAGCTGCTCCGGAGCCAGGCCAAAGCTGGTCTTGAACTGGTTGATCAGGGAAAGATTGTTGAGGATCACGGAGTTGTAATACGGGTTCTCACTGCGACGCTGTCCTTCGTAGTTGCCAAAGAAGAATGTGCGATTTTTCCGGATGGGGCCGCCGAGAGTGAATCCAAACTGGTTCTGGCGCAACTTGTTCAGGCCGGGGGCCGCCAGTTCGCTTTTTGCGTCCACTGCGTCGTTACGAAGATATTCATAGATGGAGCCGTGGAGGTCGTTGGTTCCGCTCTTGGTAATGATGTTGACGATGCCGCCAACCGCGCGTCCTGCTTCCACGCTATAGGTGTTGTTAACCACGCGAAACTCGCGCACTGCGTCAGTGGACGGTGTGGTCTTCTGAACGCCGGATGCCGTGGAGATGTTATCGGCCCCATCAACGGCGATGAAGTTGTAGTGAATATTCTGGCCGGCAAATGACAGCTTGGTGACCGGCTCAATGATTACATCCGTGCTGCCCGAGGTGGTATCGCCGATCGTGACACCTGGAGCCAGCAGCGCGAAGTCAATGAACTGGCGGCCGTTCACCGGCAGGTTCTCGATTTTCGCCTGCTCAATGACGGTGTCCGTGGACGTGCGCGTCGTCTCGATCAGCGGGGCTTCGGTGGTCACGCTAACCTGCTGTTCTACCTGGCCGAGGGCGAGCGAAAAATCCACGGTCGCACTTTGACCGATACTCAGCGCAATGGCCCGCGATTGCGGCCGGAAAGACGCTGCTTTTACCTCAACCTTGTAACTTCCTACAGGCAGCGAGGCGATCTTATATTCGCCTGCACTGTCAGAAGTTGTGGACCTTGAGAGCCCGGTCTCTGTGTTGGTGGCCTTGACGCTGGCGTTGGTCAGGACCGCACCAGAACTGTCAGATACACGCCCCTGCAATGAGGCGGTAATGGACTGGCCGAAAGCAGCCGAGCACAGCATGAAAGCCAGCGAGAGTCTTACGGCAATCTTGACGAGTTGAATTTGCATTGCGATCCCTCCATTGCGGGCGACGAGAAATATATCGCTGAGTTGAAGGATTGACAAGATATTTGACATCTAAAATGTTTAGACCTAGAATTTCGCCAAGTTCTTCAGCAGAGGCCACCTGGCCTGAGCTCTGCGCCTGGTTCCTTTACAATTTTCTATGCCGTAAAGAAACTACGAAACCTAGTTGAGGCGGAAATGGCCGAGCGTTTTTTCAAAAAAGAAGTCCAAAAGCTTTACCTGGGGCAGGGGCAGGAATTTCGCGGCGAAGGCATCCTTGCGGTCACCAAAGCCCTGCTGCAATCCGGTGTTTCCTACGTTGCCGGCTACCAGGGCGCTCCCATTTCACACTTGATGGACGTACTTACGGATGCCAATGACATCCTGATGGAACTGGGCGTCCATTTTGAGCATAGCGCTTCTGAGGCCACGGCAGCCGCTACGCTCGCTGCATCAGTCAATTACCCGTTGCGTGGCGCCGTAACATTCAAATCCACGGTAGGAACTAATGTGGCTTCGGACGCCCTTGCCAATCTGGCGTCCGGCGGCGTCATTGGCGGCGCGTTGATTATTGTTGGTGAAGACTACGGCGAGGGCTCCAGCATCATGCAGGAACGCTCTCACGCCTTTGCCATGAAGTCGCAAATCTGGCTGCTTGATCCGCGACCGAACCTTCCTGCCATCGTGCAGGCAGTGGAGCAGGGTTTTGCTCTCTCCGAAGCCACGAACACTCCGGTGATGCTGGAAATGCGTATTCGCGCCTGCCATGTGCATGGAAGTTTTATTGCCAAAGATAACGTTCGTCCCAGCTTTACGCTCAAAGACGCCATGGAAAACCCTGTGCGCGATTCCAGCCGCGTAGTGTTGCCACCAGGTAGTTTCCTGCATGAGCACGAAAAGATTGAGAAGCGCTGGCCCGCGGCGCAAAGATGGATTCGCGAGAACCACCTGAACGAACTTTTTGCAGATGGCACCAAAGACTTTGGCATCATTCTTCAGGGTGGAATGTACAACGCCGTGGTGCGTGCCCTTGAATTGCTGGGGCTGAGCAATGCCTTCGGCGACAGCCAGATACCTTTGTACGTGCTGAACGTAACCTACCCGCTGATCGATGAAGAAGTAAAAGAGTTTTGTGCCGGGAAGCGAGCGGTGCTGGTGATTGAAGAAGGGCAGCCGGACTTTATTGAGCAGAACCTGCATGCGATTCTTCGCAAAGCCGGCCTGGCAACAACGTTACACGGAAAAGACATGCTCGCGATGGCGGGTGAATATACCGCGTCCGTTGTCACCAAAGGTATTTTGAAGTTTGTTGAGAGCTATGGGCATGACCTGATCGACCATCAACACCTGCCGGCGGTGGTGAAGCCGGCTGCAAAGTCAGACATACTTCCGGTCCTGCAAAATCAGGTGCAGGCGAGGCCTCCTTCTTTTTGTACAGGTTGTCCAGAGCGCCCGATTTTTACCGGATTGAAGCTGGCGGAACGCGAATTGGGTCCGCACCATGTTGCTTCCGATATCGGCTGCCATCTGTTTTCTATTTTGCCGCCATTCAATATCGGCGCGCACACCATGGGATACGGACTGGGTTGGGCGAGTGCCGCCGCGTTTAACACCAAAGAAACCGACCGGCGAACCATCAGCTTCATGGGGGATGGAGGTTTCTGGCACAACGGCCTGACCAGCGGCGTTGGCAACGCGGTCTTCAATCAGAGTGACAGCGTTCTGGTGATTGTCGACAACAGTTACACGGCGGCCACGGGTGGGCAGGACATTCTCTCGTCGAATGCAAGTAATCCCATTCGCACTACAAAACTTTCCATCGCTGATGCAGTGCGCGGCGTGGGCGTGAAGTGGATCAAAACGATTACACGTACGTATGACGTGGCTGCGGTCCGGGACATATTCAAAGAGGCCCTGACCACAAAAGTTAAAGGGCCGAAAGTGATTGTGGCGCAAAGCGAATGCGCTCTGAATGAACAGCGCCGCCTGAAGCCACTGGTTAAGAAACGCATCGACGAAGGAGAGCGGGTCGTGCGCGAGAGGTTCGGTGTAGATGCCGATACCTGCACCGGCGACCACTCCTGCATACGACTTTCCGGATGCCCGTCACTCACCATTGAGCCTAATCCTGATTTGCTGCGCAAAGATCCGGTGGCCACTGTGCTGGATAGTTGTGTTGGCTGTGGTGTTTGCGGTGAAGTGGCCCACGCCGCCAGACTGTGTCCGTCATTTTTTCGCGCAGAAATTATTTCCAACCCCAGCGCGTGGGACCGCATGAAAGCAAAGTTCAGAAATGCAGTGATCAACCTGCTGCAACGCCGTATTGATCGGCGCTTGGCGCGCATTACTGCCTGAAGAAATAACATGGGGACCGGTCAGACAATACAATCCGCTTCATCTTCATTCGGCGCTGGAACGTCTGCGGCGCGGTCGATCAACATCGCCATTTTGGCTATGGGTGGTGAGGGTGGCGGCGTGCTGGCGGACTGGATTGTCGACCTGGCTGAAAATTCCGGATACCTGGCTCAGACCACGTCTGTTCCGGGCGTGGCCCAGCGAACCGGTTCCACCATTTATTACGTCGAGCTTTTTCCAGGCGAGGCAGCGCGCGCCGCCGGGAAAGACCCCGTGCTGGCGTTAATGCCGGTGCCGGGCGAAGTGGATGTGGTGATTGCCTCAGAGTTGATGGAGGCAGGCCGTGCTGTTACGCGCGGACTGGTGACGCCGGACAGGACCACGCTGATTGCGTCCACCAACCGCGTTTACTCGATGACGGAAAAAATCGCCATGGGCGATGGCCGGGCCGACTCCGATGCTTTTCTCAAAGCCAGTGCCGAATCGGCCAGGATTTTTATCCATCGTGATTTCGCCGCCATGGCTGAAGAGAACCGCAGTGTGATCAGCGCGACTTTGTTTGGCGCGCTCGCAGGCGCGGGCAGTTTACCGTTCTCGCGCAAACAGTTTGAGGCCTCGATTGAGCGTAGCGGGGTTTCCGTGGCGTCAAGCCTGAGAGCGTTTTCGGCCGGCTTTGACGCAGCGAACAGTCCTGAAGTGACTGTCGAGGTGGGCGGTAAAGAAGTCCCCAAGCCTGGTCCAGCTATCGCGAGTCTCGCGGCGCGGATTACTTCAGATTTTCCTGCGGCGAGCCGCGCAATTCTCCTGGCGGGCACTGAACGGCTGGCGGACTATCAGGACGTTGCTTACGCCTCAACTTATCTTGACCGGCTGGAACCAATCAGGAGCCTTGTTGACAGCAGACAGAACGAGAGCGATGCCGCGCTGCTTTCTGAAACAGCGCGTTATCTGGCGCTGTGGATGTCCTATGAAGATGCGATTCGTGTGGCCGATCTCAAGACTCGCCGCACACGTTTTGAGCGCGTGCATGCCGACGCGCGTGTTGCTAATAATCAACTGCTCGTGATCAATGAATTTCTTCATCCTCGCGTGGAGGAGTTTGCCGACATTCTGCCCGAGGGACTGGGTGCATGGCTGCTGAAAACAGGCTGGGCCGGCCGGCTCATCAATCGACTGACTGGCAAAGGTAAGATCTTGCAGACAACTTCACTGTGGGGTTTCCTGCAACTCTATTGGCTGGCAAGCCTGCGGCGCTGGCGCCCCAAAACGTTGCGCTTCAAGCGAGAGCAACTGAGAATTGACCGTTGGCTGGAACAGCTAAAGGATGTTGCGCAGACAGATTACGCTTTAGCGCTGGAAGTGGCCGAGTGCCCAAGGCTGGTCAAAGGTTATGGCGATACCTACGTGCTCGGATCCCGCAATTTCGAGAGCCTGATGCAAGCCCTTCCCCGGCTGCGTCAGATGGACAATGCAGCGACTCGGCTCAAAGCTTTGCGAGAAGCGGCCCTCGGTGACGATACTGGTAAAAAACTCGAGAACGCGCTAGCCGAACTGAACCTTGTCCGGGGAGGCAGCCAGTGAAAATCGTTTGTCTGGGCGGCGGCCCCGCGGGACTTTACTTTTCCATCCTGGTCAAGAAGGCGAATCCCACATGGGATATCACGGTGGTGGAGCGCAACCGGCCGAATGACACATTTGGCTGGGGCATTGTCTTTTCCGACAAGACGATGGACGGTTTCCGGGCGATTGATGAAGAGACGCACCGCGAGATCACGCGCGCTTTCCGCCATTGGGACGACATTGACGTTTTCTTTAAGGATGCCAAGATCACCTCAGGCGGGCACGGATTCTGCGGGATTGCGCGCATCAAGCTGTTGCAGGTGTTGCAGCGCAGGGCGGTGAGCCTTGGTGTGAAGCTGGTCTTCCAGACCGAGGTTGCTGATCCGGATGATTACGCTTCGCGCTATGACCTGGTGATTGCCTCCGACGGAGCATCATCTCTCACGCGCCGGAAATACGAACAAATTTTCAAGCCCAACATCCAAACAAGAAAGAACCGCTTTGTGTGGCTGGGGACGCGGCGCAAGCTGGATGCCTTCACCTTCGATTTCAAGGAAACCGAGTGGGGATGGTTCAACCTGCATGCCTACAGGTTCGATGATGAGTGGTCCACGTTCATCGTGGAGACGCCCGAGAAGAACTGGCTGGCGGCGGGGATTGACAAGATGGAGCAGGAAGAGTCGATTGCGCTGTGCGAGAAGCTGTTCGCGGAGAGGCTGGAAGGCAACCAGCTTATCTCGAATGCCAAGCACCTGAAAGGATCGGCAATCTGGCTGAAGTTCAACCGCGTGCTGTGTGAGAAGTGGTTCCACAAGAACATTGTGCTGATTGGCGATGCAGCGCACACGGCACATTTTGCCATCGGGTCGGGAACAAAGCTCGCCATGGAAGATGCCATTGCATTGGCGCGCGTGTTATCAACGCATAGCGGTGACGTGAGGGCCGCCCTGCAGCGCTACCAGGAAGAACGAGAGATCGAAGCATTAAAGTTGCAGAGCGCGGCTCGCAATCGCATGGAATGGTTTGAAGAGGTGGAACGGTACGTCCATCAGGAGCCGGAGCAGTTTGCTTATGGCCTGCTCACGGGAAGCCAGCGCGTGGGCCACGCCAGCCTTAAGCTGCGTGATTCGGGCTACGTGGAACGAGTGGAAAAATGGTTTGCGCGCCGCACTGGAGTGGACCATTCACTGCCCCCGATGTTCACGCCGATGACGGTGCGCGGGATTACGCTGAAGAACCGCGTGGTCTGCTCCCCCATGGCTACATACATGGCGCAGGACGGCGTTCCCAACGATTTTCATCTGGTTCATCTCTCAGCGCGAGCGATGGGCGGCGCAGCCATGGTGGTAACGGAGATGACATGTGTCTCACCAGATGCACGCATCACACCTGGCTGCCCCGGAATGTGGAATGACGAGCAGCAGAAGGCATGGAAGCGCGTAGTTGATTTTGTTCACGAACACACTGACGCAAAGATCGCATTTCAGCTTGGGCATGCAGGGCGCAAAGGTTCCACCCGCATGGGTTGGGACGCCATCGACCAACCGCTGCAGTCCGGGAATTGGCCTCTGCTTTCAGCTTCACCTCTGCCTTATATTGAAAACCTGTCCCAGGTCCCGCATGAGGCGACACGCGCTGATATGAGCCGCATCAAGGGTGACTTTGTGTCAGCCACCATGCGCGCCGCGGCTGCCGGATTTGACTGGCTGGAATTTCACTGCGCTCACGGCTATCTGATGTCCAGCTTTATTTCACCGCTCACGAACCGGCGTACGGATGAGTATGGTGGTTGTCTGGCGAATCGCTGCCGCTACCCGCTTGAAGTTTTTTCTGCCATGCGCGCTGCATGGCCGGAGAACTTGCCGATGAGCGTGCGCATCTCCGCGCATGACTGGGTACCGGGAGGTCTTACGCCTGACGATGCGGTAGAGGTTGCGCGTTTTTTCAAGGATGCCGGAGCTGACGTGATCGATTGTTCCTCCGGGCAGGTAAGCAAGGCGGAGAAGCCGGTGTACGGCCGCATGTTCCAGGTGCCGTTTGCCGACAAGATACGCAACGAAGTTTCCATTCCGACCATTGCCGTCGGCAACATTTTTGAAGGCGATCATGTGAATACCATCATTGCGGCAGGACGCGCCGACTTGTGTGCTGTGGCGCGGCCTCACCTTGCTGATCCGGCATGGACACTGCACGAAGCGGCCAAGCAAGGTTTTACTGATATCACCTGGCCCAAACAGTATCTAAACGGAAAAGAACAACTGGAAAGGAACCTGGCCCGGGCGCAACTGATGTTGCAGGTTTGATCGGCGATGAATCAGATTTCACAAGCACTGGCTGGCAAGCACGCCGTGGTTACGGGTGGCGCGCGTGGTATTGGCGCGGCCGTGAGCCGGTCCCTGGTTGCGCATGGCGCGAACGTAACTATGCTTGGCCGCAGTGCTCAGGCTCCGGCAGACATGGCTGATGAGCGGCATCTTCATTACGCACAGGCGAATGTCTGCGAGCCGGAAGAACTCCATCGCGCGTTTGAAACTGCGCGGGCGAGCTTCGGCCCAATCCAAATTCTGGTCAACAACGCAGGGCAGGGAATTTCGGCGCCTTTCACCAAGACGGACTTCGCGCTGTGGCGCAACATGATGCAGGTAAATCTCGACGGCACCTTCCACTGCATACACCAGGCTTTGCCCGCCATGCTTCGGGACGGCTGGGGACGCATTGTGAACGTCGCCAGCACGGCGGGGCTTACCGGGTATGGTTACGTCTCAGCGTATTGCGCCGCGAAGCATGGCGTTATCGGCCTGACGCGCTCACTGGCTCTTGAAGTTGCGTCCAAAGGCGTGACCGTGAATGCGGTTTGTCCCGGGTACACAGAGACTGAAATGCTGCAACGGACGATTGACGGCATTGTGGCCAAGACCGGTCGCACAGCCGAGGAAGCGCGGACGGAACTAAGTTCCAAGAACCCACAAAAACGAATGATTCAACCGGAAGAGGTAGCCAACGCGGTTGCGTGGCTGTGTCTTCCGGGCAGTGAAGCGATTACCGGCCAATCGATTGCGGTTGCCGGCGGCGAAGTGATGTAAGGGGAAATCATGGCAAGCACTGCAACCACGCGCAAAAACAGCAACGGTTCGCGCCAGCCCAGGGAGTTGGTCCTTGATCTGGAGACACGCGCGCAGAAGTGTGATCACCAGGCCCTGCGCTTGTGGCTGCGTCTTCTTTCCTGTACGGTGCGCATTGAGAATAAGATCCGGCTGCGCCTGCGCCGGGAATTTAATACTACGTTGCCGCGTTTTGACCTGATGGCACAACTGGAGCGGACTCCGGCGGGGCTGCGGATGAATGAGCTTTCCCGCCAGCTCATGGTGTCCGGAGGGAACGTAACAGGAATTACAGACCAGCTTGAACGCGAAGGGCTGGTGGTGCGCACTCATTGTGAGGGAGACCGACGCGCTTACACGGTGAAACTGACCGCGGCCGGATTGAAACGTTTTCGCATGATGGCCGCGCGTCATGAGCAATGGATTGTGGAATTGCTTGGCGGTCTGACCCGCGACGAGCAGGCAACCATGATCAGCGAGCTATGGAAACTGAAATGCACATTGACCGCGGCAGATCCCGTAAACACGCTGCAAGCCGGCAATCGCAAGCCGGGGAGGGCAGATGAAAGCCGGTAACAACACATCAGGACCAGTTGTTCAGGGACATGCATTGGCCAACTACGAAGCCAAGAACTTCCAATACAAGGTCAGTGATGGCGTCGCATGCATCACGCTCAACCGGCCGGACCGCAAGAACCCGTTGACGTTTGATTCCTATGCGGAATTGCGCGATCTGTTTCGGGCGATGGCTTCGGCAGGAGATGTTAAAGCAGTGGTGCTGACGGGCGCCGGCGAGAACTTTTGTTCTGGCGGGGATGTACATGAAATCATCGGACCGCTCACAAAACTCGATATGCCGGGTTTGCTCGCTTTCACCCGCATGACCGGCGATCTGGTGAAAGCCATGCGTGCCTGTCCGCAGCCGATCATTGCGGCCATCGATGGTATTTGCGCTGGGGCGGGAGCAATCCTGGCGATGGCGTCCGATTTGCGTTTTGGAACTGCTCGAAGCAAGACCGCATTCTTGTTTACACGCGTTGGGCTTGCCGGTTGCGATATGGGGGCGTGCGCCATATTGCCGCGGATTGTTGGGCAGGGCCGGGCAGCGGAGTTGTTGTTCACGGGACGGAGCATGACAGGTGATGAAGCGGAAAGGTGGGGCTTCCTCAATCGTTTGTGCGCGCCGGAAGAATTGCTCGTGGCTGCCATGTCACTGGCAAAAGAAATAGCTTCTGGACCGACTTTTGCCCATGGCATGACCAAGAAGATGTTGCATCAGGAATGGAACATGGGAGTGGATGAAGCCATTGAAGCGGAAGCACAGGCCCAGGCCATTTGCATGATGACCCATGATTTTAATCGCGCATATGAGGCCTTTGTCGCCAAGCAGAAGCCGGAATTCAAGGGAGATTGAGGATGACCAGCAGCAGCCATCTTGACTGGCCATTTCTGGAACCGCGCCACAAAACGCTGGCGATAGAACTGGAGCGCTGGGCGCGAAGTGAGTTGTCCGAAAACCTGAAGGACCATTCTGTACGCGCCGTTGACGACGCGTGCCGGCGACTTGTGCGCCAACTTGGTGAAGGCGGCTGGCTGAAGTACGCGACTGGCGGCACAGCGTACGGCGCGTCAGGCGATACGATTGACACCCGCGCGGTCTGCTTGATCCGCGAGACGCTGGCACGATATTCAGGACTGGCCGATTTTGCATTTGCCATGCAGGGATTGGGCTCCGGCGCGATTTCTATTTTCGGTACTCACGAACAGAAGCAACGCTACCTGTCCCAGGTGGCCAAGGGTACGGCGATAGCCGCCTTCGCGATCTCAGAGCCCGATGCCGGCTCTGATGTCTCTGCGCTCCAATGCGCAGCCAGAAAAGATGGCGGCGATTATTTAATCAACGGAGAGAAGACATGGATCTCCAACGGTGGCATCGCCGATTTCTATCTGGTGTTTGCGCGAACCGGCGAGGCCCCGGGCGCGAAGGGAATCTCCGCCTTTATTGTTGACGCGAATTCGCCGGGACTTGAGATTGCAGAACGGATTGAAGTAATGGCGCCGCATCCGCTGGCCCGCCTTATTTTCAAAGACTGTAGGATTCCACCTGCGCAACGCCTGGGAGATTCCGGACAGGGTTTCAAGATCGCCATGTCCACGCTCGATATCTTCCGGTCTTCGGTTGCGGCGGCAGCTGTCGGTTTCGCGCGGTGCGCGCTGCATGAATCTCTATCGCGCTCCACTTCGCGCAAAATGTTCGGCCAGGCGCTGGCAGATTTCCAGTTGACGCAGGCCAAGTTGGCCAAGATGGCAACTGACATCGACGCAGCCGCGTTGTTGACCTATCGTGCGGCATGGCTTAAGGACCGCGGGCAGCCGGTGACCGTGGAAGCGGCCATGGCCAAGATGACGGCGACAGAGATTGCCCAGCAGGCCATTGATTCCGCCGTGCAGATTTTCGGCGCGCTGGGCGTGGTGAGTGAGCAGGTGGTGGAGCGACTCTACCGTGAGATACGGCCGTTAAGAATTTATGAAGGCGCAACAGAAGTACAGCAGTTGATCATTGCCCGTGGCATTATCATGGCCCATAAAGAAAGAGAGTAAGAGAGTGGCTGAAGCTCAGACTGCAACTACCTTCACAGGACCTGCGTCATTCCAGACCGAGGTATTGGTGCGTTTTGCTGATTGCGACCCGGCGGGAATCGTTTTCTATCCCCGCTTCCTGGAGATGTTCAACAACCTGGTGGAGGACTGGTGTAATGCAGGTCTGAACTTTTCCTTTAACGACATTGTCATCAAGAACGGCTGGGGCCTGCCGACGGTACACCTTGAGGCGGATTTTATTTCGCCCAGCCACTTAGGTGAAGTGCTGATCGCAAAACTCTATGTGCGCAGCCTGGGCACGAGCTCAATCAAAGCCGATATCATGCTTTACGGACCGGATGGAAGCGAGCGTGTGCGGGGGAAAGTTGTCCTGGTGCTAACTGACAGGCGCTCCCATACGGCACTGGCGATACCGGACGTGCTGCGCCACAAGATCTCGGCTTTTGTGGTGGTTGGTTGACCTAACCGATGTTTTATTGGAGATCAGAAAAGAAATGAAGGTTCTACAACCACCCAACTGGCCGCGGCCCAAAGGTTACGCCAACGGCGTTTCCGCCAAGGGAAGAATGGTATTTGTGAGCGGCGTTGTCGGCTGGAACGCGCAACAACGGTTTGCGACGCGCGACTTTGCGGGGCAGGTCCGGCAGGCGCTGCTGAATATTGTGGAGATACTGCATGAAGGCGACGCAAAGCCAGAGCATATCGCGCGCATGACCTGGTACGTGCTCGACAAGAACGAGTACATGGCCGCGGCGAAGGCGATAGGTGTGGCCTACCGTGAGGTCCTTGGAAAGCACTATCCGGCTATGACGGTGGTTGAGGTGTCAGGCCTGGTTGAGGCCGATGCCCGCGTGGAGATTGAAGTCACGGCCGTAGTTCCGGAGTGAAGCGCCGGAATAAAGTCACGAGTAAATTCCCCGAATAAAGGTTTAGAACGAGCGCAGTGTCTCAGGTCGTTGAATTCTGCTTGCGCTGCTCCTGCTGGCGCAATCGCGAGCGCTGAAGTTTTCCCGTCGAGGAATGCGGCAGCTCGGATACAAACTCAATCGCGCGAGGATATTTGTAAGGCGCGATCTTCGATTTCACGTAATCCTGGAGTTCGCGACGCAGCAGATCATCGGCGAGCGTGCCGTCTTTTAATACGCCGTCCTTTAAAACGCCGTCCTTCAAAACAACGAAGGCCTTAACGATCTCTCCACGCTCTTCGCTGGCCGCTCCGATAACCGCGCATTCCATCACTTTGGGATGCTCCAGGAGCGCAGCCTCGATCTCAACCGCGGCAATCTTGTAGCCTGAGCTAATGATCAGGTCGTCCGTACGCCCTTCGTACCAGAAGTAACCATCGGCGTCCACGCGGTAAGAATCGCCGGTGATGTTCCATCCATTCTGAACATAGTGGCGCTGAAGTTCTGGCGCGTCAAGATAGCGGCAGCCCGTGGGACCGCGCACCGCGAGGCGTCCTGACGTATTCACGGGAACGGGACGTCCGGATTCATCAACCACCATGGCCTCATATCCCGGCACTGGTTTTCCCGTTGCTCCAGGGCGGATTTCGTCACCGGCGGCGGAAATAAAGATATGCAATAGTTCCGTGGAGCCGATGCCGTCAATGATCTGAAGGCCCGTGGCTTTGCGCCATGCCTCAAATACCGCAAGGGGCAGGCGCTCGCCGGCCGAAACACACTTTTTGAGTGACGAACTATTGAAGCGGGGCACGGATTCGAGCATGTTGCGATAGAGCGTGGGCGCCGTGAAACAAATCGTACATTGATGGCGCTCGATCGCGGCAAGCAGGCTTTCTCCCGTGACTTTGGGAAGCAGCAGCGTAGAAGCGCCGACACGCATGGGGAAAAGAAGGAGTCCGCCCAAACCAAATGTGAATGCCAACGGCGGGCTGCCACAGAAAATATCGTCTGCGTTCGGATTGAGAACGTATTTTGAAAACGTGTCACAGACTGCCAACAGGTCACGATGGGAGTGCATGGTCGCTTTGGGCTCTCCTGTTGTTCCGGAACTGAAAGCGATGATCGCAATGTCGTCCTGGGACGTTTTAGCGTTTACGAAGTTGGCGGAGAAGTCAGTGAGCAACGAGGGAATATTCGAGCCGTTCGAATTTTCGAAGAGAATGATTTCCTTTAGCTCTGGCGACAGGCTTTGAGCCTTAATGAGTTCTTCGGCAAGCGCTTGTTCGCATAACGCGTATCTGGTGAGCGCCTTGTTGGCGATCGCGGCCAGTTCCTGCGCGCGAACCTGGGACATTGTAGTCACGGCAATACCGCCAGCCTTGATCACAGCGAACCAGCAGGCTGCCAGCATGGGAGAGTTAAAGCCACGCAAGAGAACGCGCTCGCCCCCGACAAGTCCGCGCGCCACCAGGAGGTTGGCAATGCGGTTGGAATACTCAAGCAATTGCTGATAGCTCCAGACTTCGTTATCAGTGCGCAGACACGGACGCGTGCCAGACCCGCTCTCCACATGGCGGTCAAGTAGCTCGCCGGCCGCATTGAGGCTGGCGGAATAGTCAAGCTCCGGAATGCCAACCGTCCTCATTACCGGCCACAGATCTTTGGGCGGCAGGTGATCACGGGCAAAAGTATCTGCGGGCCGGCATGATGTTGGCGGCAAGGCATTCGGCGTAAGCTGAGCGTCGGGTTTTGACAATGTTCTTCTCGAAGTTTTGCCGTGCTTGCGTTTCTGGCGACGCCGCCGTCGCCGGCTGAAGATTAATTGACACTTAAAGTATTCAACTTTAGACTTTACCGTCAAGTTCGTTCTGAGATCTGGATCGTCGATCGACCGGCATGCCCGGTAAAAATCACGCGATATTCAAGTTTGGTTTCTTAGGACTACCACATGGCGACACCAGAACCCCTTATTGCCTCAGCAGCGATGGACAGGGAAGGCTTCGCCTCATTGAGTGCGAGGCGGCTTTTGACCCTTGCCGGTATCGGAATGATTCTGGCAGGAATGATCCTTGGCGATATCTTTGCCGTGTTTGTGCTGCATCAGAACGCCGCCCGCGTCGGTGGCAGTCTAGCCGCCGCGGCCCAGGCTGCTTCGGCTGGAGATGTTGCTGCTGTGGCGTCGCACTTCAAGAACACCGGCGGATTTCTCGAGAATCGCGGGACCAAGGTTGACACACATGTTCACCTGATCGCGTTCGGTTATCTGGCACTTCTGCTGGCATTGGTCCAGCCCTGGGTGAAATTCACTGAAGCTGTCAGGCGACGGCTGGCCTGGCTTCTGGTGTGCGGCGCAGTGTTGCTGCCAGTTGGAGTTTTTCTGATTCACTACGTTGGCCTGGCTTACAGTCCGCTGCAAGCGATTGGTTGGGCCAGCATCTTTGCCGATCTGGGCGGCTTGCTGGTGCTGGTGGCAGCCATCGGTTACCTGATGGGAATTGGGCGGCACTTCATGCAGGGCCAGGCTTTTCCGCCAGATAAACTTCTTCGCGATCGAAGCGGCGCAGCCCGCTGGCTCCTGGCTGGAGGCCTGTGCCTTGTTCTGGCGGGATTTGTGCACGGCGCGTACTATGCCGGAACCGATCTTTACCGCCATGAAGAAGCCGACTACAAGATTCTTTCGTGGATGAGTTCGGCTGCCGCAGCACGCAATCAGATTGAGATCAACCAAGCATTGGGCGATTATGGGCAGCTTCAGGGTGACAAGGCGGTTAAGATCGCGGCCCACGCTCACATCATTGAGTTCGGACTGCTCGCGATGTTGCTGGCGTTCTTTCAACCCTATGTGCAACTCAGAGAGCCATGGAAAATTCGGTGGGCAGGGGTGTTACTCTGCGGCTCACTGCTGTTGCCGGTTTGCGTTTTATTGGAGATGAGATTTGGACTTCTGGCCGGCGGCATTGCTGACATGGGAGGTTTGCTCGTGATTGTGGCCCTGTTCGCTATGTGGATCGGCACATTGCGTTATACCGGCAGCATTGATGCCATCGCATCGGGAGCGCAACAATGAGCGCCCGGCAGATTCTCTTGTTTGGTGGCATCTCTCTTGCCATCCTGGGAATGAGTTACGGTCTGTGGTACGCGGTTTTCGCAGAACATCAGGCACTGGAAGGAATCGGACAATCGCTTACCTCGAGTTTTCAGGCCGCAGCCGAAAGAAACTCCTCCGCGTCGGAAAATTCACTGCTCGCATACCGGCAGGCGAAATACGTTTACGACCGCCAGGTTGACGTGCACGGACACTGGATCGGCCTGGCCATGCTCCTGATTGTTCTGGCAATTGGATCTGACCACATAGGCTTGTCGGAAAAGATCAAACTACCGCTTGCCTGGGTCCTGTTTCTTGGGGCAGTCCTGTTTCCTCTCGGGGTCCTGATGCAAACATGGAGTCACGGTTCGCTGCCCAGAGCCGTGGCAATCCTGGGATCAGGGCTGGTGATCATTGCACTTGGCGGCATGGTTCTCGGCTTCATGCGTCCACAGGATGCATAGAATCCTCAAGCCGGAGCGCCGCGCTATTCAACTTGATATCATCATTAATAGAGACGTGAAAGCTGCGACGGAGCGGCTTTGCTGGACGCAAGTGACTACTGCAGATCGCGTCCATAGCCCGAGGAGCCAACTGATTCCATGGCCAACGAGATGCAAAAACCTATCCTTGAAGGTAAGGGCGCCAGCGACTACGAACGCTACCTTCGCACTGATGATCTGCTTTCACTGCAGACAGTCACGGAAGAGCTCTCACATCCGGACGAGCTGACGTTTCAGGTAGTCCACCAATCATCTGAATTGCTGATGAAAGGCGCCAGTTGGGAACTGGAGCGGGCCCGTGTGGCGCTTACGCAAGGGAACTATCCGAATTGTGCCAGGCTCATGCGGCGTGCCGACGACATGCTTGAGCATCCGATTTCGCTTCTACGTGTTCTGGAAACAATCACACCCTACGACTATCACATCATTCGGGCCGGCCTGGGACATGGCAGCGGCTTGGATTCGCCGGGATTTCTTTCCCTGCTGCACATCGCTCCCAGAATTGGCGATGCGTTCCAGGAGCAACTGCAAAGCAAGGGCGTGACAGCTCACGATGTCTATCGCCGGCATGAAGAGTTCTTTGGCTTGCACGACGTGGCGGAGCGCATGCTCGATTTCGATGAGCGGCTTCAGTTTTTCCGCTTTCATCATTTGAAACTGGCGCAACGGATTATTGGCGCCGGGGTAGTTGGGACCATGGGAACGCCGGTAGAGGTGCTGCAGCAACGAATGCAGCATGTTGCCTACCGTGAGCTTTGGGATTTAAGGAATGAAATCACTACCAATACAAGCGCGCCGGCAGGGAAAGGCTGAGATTTTGTCAGGTGGTCTTTGCGCCTACTGTTCGTGGCGTAACATTCTGGTTGAGCCGGAAGAAGTTGCCCGGATCATAGTGTGACTTAACCGCAACCATGCGGTCCCAGCGTTCGTGATAAGCCTCAGGCACGCGATCCTGTTCATCGCCACTCATGAAGTTCACGTAAACTCCCGGCTTCATGGCCGGGCGCAGCTGGTTGAAGACTCCGCGAGCCCACGCAATGTTGCCGGCGTCACCGGACGGCTCTGACCAATTCGCGAGAAGAGTGAGTACGAACGGGGCACTGCGATCGCCAAATGAAGTCTCATGGGCAGCCACCTGCCCGGCAGCACCGCCAAGATAAGCAAGCTCGATCATGGTTTCCGGTGAAGGGATCGCCGCAACGGCTGCCATCAAGCGATCGACAGTGGAATCATCGAGGTACGTGAAATAACCTGACTTGGTGTAATAGCGCCGGCCGTGGGGAAAATCAGAATCAGCCATGGTCTGGAGTTTCATGTACGGCACGCTCTTGCTGTTTACGGAAGCCGGATCACATAAAGAAAGTGCGTGATCGAGATACTTGCGTCCAACGTCGGGATCGCCGGTCCAAACCAAAGAGCTGCTGGCGACTGGTTTTCCTCGGAGTTCGGCAGGCACGCTGGCTTTGTGCGAAGCAAGCTGGAGGTTGATATTCCATTTCAAGTCGTGCGGAGCTTCCGCCATATAATCCCGCCAGAAGTTGAGCAGACGACGAATGCCGGCTCCGCCAGTCATTCCTTTTGCTTCGCCACGCTTCCCTTCAGCTTCGCCAGTCAGGCCTTCCGCTAACACTAATGAGGTAAGAGGGTGAAGCTTCACTTCAAATTCGGTTACTACGCCGAAGTTGCCGCCACCGCCGCGCAGAGCCCAGAATAGGTCCGAATTATCTTTTTCGTTGGCATGCACGATGGAGCCATCTGCCGTTACCAGCGTGAAGCCTTCCACGTTGTCGCAAGACAATCCGAAACGCCGGGTGAGCCATCCGGTGCCTCCGCCCAGAACCAGTCCGGCAGCACCGGTATGGGAAACCACACCAGCCGGGAAAACCAAGCCTGCCTTTTGCGTTGCGGTATCGACGGAGCCCAAGAGGCACCCACCCGCGAAGCGTGCACGGCGTGCATCGGGATCAACATTGACTTGGCGCATGCTTGATAAATCAATCACCAGACCGCCATCGCAGGTACTAAAACCGGCAAGGCTGTGTCCGCCGCAGCGGACGGCGGTGAGCACTCCGGCATCCGACGCAGCCCGAACGGCGCTTTGGATGTCAGCGACATCTGCACAGCGTGCGATCAAGCCAGGGGTACGATCAAACATCCCATTCCAGATGCCTCGGGCATCTTCAAAACCGATTTGGCCGGGACGCAGCAGATCGCCCTTGAAGGTGCGGTGGAGGGAAGAATAGAGTTCTTCGACAGCAGCGATCATCGCGCGCTCTCCTTACGGCGCACGCCCAGGAAGAAGAACAGCGAAATCAAGGCCAGAAAAACGGCAAACGCCGGAAACGACCACTGCAGGCCGTCCACGAAGAATGTTGTCACTGAGATGGCGAGAAGCAGGAGAATGCCAAGTATGGTGAAAAACGGATGCGCGGGCAAGCGCATGGGCAGCTTCAGGATTTTTTCACCAGGGATGGCCCGGCGGAAGCGAAGGTGCGTGGCGAGAATGATCAGCCACACGAAAAGCATTCCGGCAACCGCCGTTCCATAAAGCATGAGGAAGGCATTCTTCGGGGCAAAGATGGCCAGCAGGATCGCGGCGATGATTCCCGCAGTGGACGCTACGAGAGCGCGATGCGGAACACCGTTGCTGCTCACTTTTCCCATCCACTCCGGCGCATAACCACCTCGGCCAAGAGAGAAAAGCATTCGCGTTGAAAGATAAAGGTTGGTGTTCACGCTGGAAAGAGCAGCAGTGAGCACAACAAAGTTCATGATGGCCGCCGCGAAAGGTATATGTGCCGAGGCAAACGCGGTAACAAAAGGGCTACCGCCAAGCGCGGAAGAACTGCCGGTCTGGTTCCAGGGAACCATGGTGACCATGATCGCAATGGCCAGCACGTAGAAGCCGATGAGCCGGTAAACGATGTTCCGCATAGCGCGCGGGATGGTTACTTCCGGATGCTGGGCTTCTCCCGCAGTGACCGCGATGATTTCCACTCCCATGTAGCTGGTGACGGTGATGGTGAGAGAAAGCCATACGCCTTTCCATCCGAATGGAAAAAAACCGCCGTGCTGCGTGAGGTTGGCGAGGCCAATCGCGTGTCGGGAACCTACGCCAAAGGACGTCAATCCGAAAATCAGGGCCAGCCCAACCATAATGAACGCGACGATTGCAGCCACCTTGATCATGGCAAACCAGTATTCAAACTCACCCAGACGGTTGACTTGCATCGAGTTGAGCGCAACCAGAGCGGCTGAAACCAGGACGAGCCAAATCCACTGCGGAACGTTGGGCAGCCAGTAAGAAATATAGATGCCCGCAGCGGTTACTTCGGCGCCAATGGCGATGATCTGTGCCACTGCGTAAGTGGCCCGAACAGAAAAGCCTGCCCAGGGATTGAGGTACTTCTCCGCGTACACGCCGAAAGCGCCTGCAACGGGATGGACCACCGCCATCTCCGTGAGGACATACGACATGATGAGAGCGATACCCGCCCCGAGAAGATAAGAGATGATGACGGCGGGGCCAGCGAGGCGAATGGTAACGCTGCTTCCTAAAAAGAGGCCTACGCCGATGGCGCCGCCGATCGCCATCATGGTGAGCTGCCGTTGGCTCAGGCTACGGTGAAGACCACCTTCGCCGGCCGCCGTGGGAACTTCATCTTCATTCAGGGCAGTCTGAACTGCGGGATTTTCGCGATCAGTCATTGCGGCCAACGCCGGCGGGTTTCTCGGTCAACATGGGTTTCCTTGGTTAATGAATGATGATTCTCTAGTGATGAGTGATCTCTGCAAGGGCACTTCCGAAGCTGCGCACCTCATCCAGCGTGTTGTAGTGCACCAGAGACGCGCGGACAGCACCGCTCTCCTGGGTAAGTCCGAGACGCTTCATCAGCCGCGGCGAATACATGTGACCGTCGCGTACACCGATGTTCCGGGCCGCAAGCGCTTCTGTGACTTTTGCCGGCGAGATGCCGGGAAGATTAAAGCACAATGTGGGTGTGCGATGCGAGATATGGTCCTTTGAGGTAATGCCATAGACCGTGGCGTGCACCTTGGCCAGTTCGTCCAGCATGGCGCAGGATAGTTGGGATTCATAGTCGCGGATTGCTTCTGTGGATGCGACGATTGCGGCGCGCCGCGAACTTAGGTCAGACTTGATTAGCCGTCCCAGATTCTCCAAGTAACGTACGGCGGCGTCCATGCCCGCGACGTTTTCATATATATAGGTGCCAATCTCCAATTTGGCTGGGGTGGTGTCAGGAACAAATTCTTCGCGAAAAGTGGGAAGGGCGTCGAGGACTTCACGCCGGCCCCAAAGAAAGCCCATGTGAGGTGAGAAGATTTTGTAGCCTGAACAAATCAGATAATCGCAGCCAAATGCCTGAACATCGATTGGGCCATGTGGGCCGTAATGCACGGCATCGATAAAAACCTCGGCGCCGGCGGCATGGGCCAACTGGGAGACCGTGACAACATCCAGAATCGATCCGATTGCGTTTGAGGCCAGGGTACAGGCCACGATGCGTGTCCGCTCGGAGAGCAACTTCTTTAGATCTTCGGGATGAAGCCGGCCATCTTCGCCACAATGCCACCAGATGATCTTGGCGCCCTCCCGCTCCAGGGCCAGCCAGACGGCGATGTTGGCTTCGTGGTCGAGATCAGTCACGATGATTTCACGGCGATCGCGCAACGATTGGCCGACGGCGAGACTGATAAGCCGCATAAATGATGTTGCGTTCATGCCAAAGCAGATTTCTTCCGGATGGCGGGCGTTGACGAGGAGGGCCACGCTTGAGCGGGCGCCGGCGATGGCCTCATCCACCTCCTGCGACTGCCGGTATCGCCCGCCTCTTTGGACGTTGCGATAGCGAAGATGGTAGGCGACAGCGTCGAGCACCGTGGCGGGAGACTGTGCCCCAGCGGCATTGTCAAAGAAGATAAATCTGTCCTGTAACGCGGGAAATAGTGCGCGAAGCTGTTCAACAGGGAATTCTTGCATGGTCCAGATAATATACCTGTCGCCATCAACATCTAGTTTCGTTTATTTGGCTGAACACTCCTTGCGTCCGGTATCTGCGATGCTGGCAACCAGCCACTGCCCATTGACTCGGACCAGATTAAACAAGTCGGTTCCGCAGTGATCGACTTTGCCGTCTACCAGAAACTCGAACGGAGCCCACACGACGGCCAGATCGTTATCGATTCTTACCAGTGGATCATGGATACGTTCGGCGATTTCCGCTTTTCCGGGTTTCCCGATGAGATCAGCAAAAGCGTCAAATGTCATCTGGGTTGGCTTGCCGTCCCGCATCAATACCATGGCGCCGCCGGGCAACAACGGTTTCTTAAACGTGGCTACGTCATGTTTTGACATGGCGTCAAACATCGCGGTGATTGGAGCCAGAACCGCCTTCTCGTCGTCTGTGGACGCGAACAGTGAGTTGGTGAGCAAGCCGGATGTTGCGGCTCCGGCCAGAAGCAGAACCAGGCATAAACGGTGGATGATGTTCATGGCTGTTGATTGTAAACCCGACGCGACTGGAGGCTGATTGATGGGAGCGTCAAGTCTTAAGATGACGCGGAGTTGATCAACAAATTTTCTCGTCGCTTCGGCGGTGCCATTTCGGAACTACATTTGTATTTTCATGCGTTTTTCAACATCGAATTCACCTGCTCTCACGTAGATTACTAGGCTGTGTAGTCGATTCGATATCCAAAGCAGGCCGGAGAAGAACGTATGAGAAGCCCCCGCCGAATCTGGTTGCTGTTGGTTGCAACTGTTCTAACGATTCCATCCTCACTGCTGGCGCAGTGCGGAGTGGAGCGTTGGTCAGTAAAAACCGGAACCGATGCCGATGTAAGCAAGGTCAACCTCAACGCCCCAACAAACACAACCATAACAGCCATGCGGGCATTTACCGCGCCTAGTCCAATTCCGGCGAACAACCGCATCACCGGCCCAGAGACAACTCTGTGGGTGATCAATGCGACGCTGACCCTTTTTAAACTGGAGAGCGATTCCGACTATCACCTGGTTATCCAGGATGCGTCGGGGAATACGATGATCACGGAGATTCCTTCGCCGTCATGCGTAGGCGCCGGCAGTCCATTTTTGCCCGGCATCACGAATGCGCGTGCCGAATTCAACGCCCGGTTCAGCGCCACAACCAGTTTTCAAACGGCGAATATTCCGGTGAAAGTCACCGGCGTAGGAATGTTTGATTTCCTCCACGGGCAGACCGGAGTTGCGCCGAATGGAATCGAGTTGCACGCGGTGCTCGACATCGTATTCAATCCCGGCACCGGTTCGGACTTTTCTGTGAGCGCCGCGCCAACAAGCTTGTCACTGACGCAGGGTGGAACCGCCTCGGACACGATCTCCACCACGGGTTCAGGCGGATTTAACTCCTCGGTGAGTCTTTCTGTCACAGGATTGCCAGCAGGCGTAACAGCCAGTTTTAGTCCTACTTCAATCGCCGCTCCCGGCACTGGCAGTTCCACGCTGAAGTTTACGGCCAGTAGCACAGCAACCACGGGGACGTTTAATGCAACCGTGACCGCAACTGGAGGCGGACTGACTCACACGACCACTGTCGTAGTGACGGTGAGTGCGGCGACTGCGCCGAATTTCACGCTGGCTGCATCTCCCACGAGCGTTTCGATTGTGCAGGGTACTTCCGGGAGTTCGTCGATTTCGACCACGGTGAGTGGAGGTTTCAATTCCTCAGTTTCACTTTCCGCGTCGGGATTGCCGGCAGGCGTGACGGCCAGCTTCTCGCCAACATCCATTGCTGCTCCGGGAAGTGGAACTTCAACGCTTACATTCACCGCCAGCGCAACCGCGACAACCGGCACTGCAACCGTGACCATCACGGCGACCGGAGGCACGGTGACGCATACCGCGAGCGTCGCGCTGACAGTTACGGCGACAGGCGGCGGAACGTCAACGCAACTGCTGGGCAATCCGGGATTCGAAAACGGATCCACGGCGCCTTCGCCGTGGGTGGTGAGCACAGGCGTAATCAACAACTCCACCAGCGAACCTGCGCATGGCGGAACCTGGGATGCATGGCTGGATGGCTTCGGCTCTGCGCATACTGATACCGTGATGCAGCAGGTGACCATTCCTGCGAATGCCACGGCCGCAACGCTGACCTTCTGGCTGCATGTTGATACCGCTGAAACCACGACCACCACAGCGTTCGATACTTTGGCGGTACAGGTACGAAACAGCGCGGGAACGGTCCTTTCAACGCTGGCTACGTTCTCCAACCTGAACCACGCCACGGGATATCAGCAGAAGTCGTTTAACCTGCTATCTTTCGCGGGTCAAACGATCCAGATCAATTTTGCAGGCACGGAAGACGCCAGCCTGCAAACGTCATTTGTGCTGGACGACTTTGCGCTGAACGTGACGACATCGACAACCGCGACCACGGAATTGATCGGTAATCCCGGGTTTGAAAATGGCGCTACCACCCCGGCTCCATGGGTGTTGACGTCAACTCATACTCCGCTCAGCATCATTAATAATTCCGCCACGGAGCCACCTCACGCGGGCACGTTTGACGCATGGATGCTTGGCTGGGGTGTGGCGACAACTGATACGGTGATGCAACAAGTGACCATACCGGCCACTGCAACCGCGGCATCGTTCAGTTTCTGGTTGCACGTGGATACAGCAGAGACCTCGACTACCACGGCCTTTGATACGTTGCAGGTGCAGATCCGCAACTCCTCCGGAACCGTGCTCCAGACTCTGGGAACTTTCTCCAACCTGGACCATAACACCGGATATTTACAACATACGTTCAATCTTGCTTCTTTCGTTGGACAAACGATTCAGGTAATGTTCGTCGGCCAGGAAGACTCTTCGTTGAAGACGTCCTTTGTGCTCGACGATATCTCACTGAAAGTGACTCAATAGGAGAGACCATGAAGAAATTCGTATTTGTCACTTTGCTGTTTTGCATGGCCGGTAGCGTAGTAATGGCGCAGCAGGTCGCGAGCCTGGACCTTCCGGCGGAACCAAACTTTGTTTTTGACGATGACGGCGGCAAGGCCCAGATTGTTCCCGCCGATCTCTCCGTGACGGGGCAGAAGTCTTTTCACGGTGGACCGGTTTTGAGCACCGCGCGCCAGGTAAGTATTTTTCTGGGCGCGGGCTGGGGCGACCAGCAGTTTCGTGGAAGGGAAACCGCCCTGGTTGATATTGCCGGAGGCATGCCGGCAACGCACCGGGCGGAGTTGCAACAGCATAACGTCAGGACGTTGAAGTCCGCTTTGATGCACGAGGATTTCAGTGATTTGAGCAAGAGCACGCTCAATGACCTGGATATCCAGCGCAAACTCTCAGACCTGCTGCAAAGCAAAACCATACCCGCGCCCACGGCAAGCACAGTTTTCGTGATCTTTCTTGCCCCGGGAACCAGTTCCACTCTGGGAGGACACAATGCCGGAGTGGAGTATGCGGCATATCACAATTTTGTGAACCTGGAAGCGGGTGAAATTCACTACGTGGTGGTTCCGTTCCATAATGACGCGACTCACCACACAGCGGCGGCGGCGCGTGCATTTGCCGAGACCGCCTTGAATCCAAATGGACAGGGCTGGTTCTAGGAAATTGATTTGCGGGCCCCGATGGAGTGGGTCTATCGTGGTTGCGGTTAGGAGGCGCCTGTTGCGGCGGGCTCGCCACGCAAACCGGTTTCGCCCTTTTCGACTTCGTTCGCGAATCCTGGCAGCCCGGGGAGTGAGATGGTGGAGACGCGGCATGCCGCGTCTCTACGTCGAACTTGTGTTAGCCATAACATCTGCACAGTGAGGAAGGCTGCGCTTCGCGGCGTGCCGGGCTATTGTCAGTCGCGCCTTCGGCGCTTTGTCTTGTGCCCGGTCATTTGCCTTCCTCTTCGTCCTCTTCTTCCCGTGAGCCGGGATGCTGCTTGATCCAGCGCTCAACGGTTTCCAGCGCTGATTTTCTCTGGGTTGGAGTCAAGGAAGGTGAAAGCTTTTCGGCTTCCGCTTTGCTTTCTTCGGATCCGAAGCGAGCGCCGGTAGTGAACCATTGGTACGCGCTCGAGCGATTTGGACCGCATTTCTTTTCTGTGTACAGTTTGCCTAACTCGAACATGGCCCGCGATTCGCCACCGGATGCCGCTTCTTTGTACCAGTGGATCGCCTGTGTGCAGTCAGATTGTGCGGCGTAGGTACGAGCCAGTTGCAGTTGCGCGGCCGGATGCTCTTTTCTGGCAGCCTTTGCGTACAACTGCTGAGCCTGTGCCGGATCTTTCTTCACTCCAGCGCCTTCGGCTAGCGCCTGGGCAAGATGCGTTTGTGCTTCAGTGTTTCCCTGTGCGGCGGCCTTACGGTTCCACTGGGCGGCCTGTGCGGGATCGGCGGCCACGCCGAAACCACGTTCGTACATAAAGGCTAGATCGCGTTGCGCTCGCGCATCGCCCTGTGCGGCGGCCTTGCGCTCCCAGACCAGGGCTTGCGCGTAATCCACAGGCACGCCTCGACCGTAAAGATAAATGCGTCCGAGTTCGTATTGCGCAGGGGCGTAGTCCTGGTTTGCAGCTTTCTCGAGCCAGATCATGTTTTCTTTTCGACTTGGTTCCACGTTACGGCCGAGGTCATAACAAAAAGCCAGCGCGGTTTGCGCTGAAGGATCATTGGCGTTGGCGCGCTGCCGTATGGCTGCGAAATCAGCGGGGTTGACGGGGCAGGAGTCTTTAGATTGGGCCAATGCGTTGAGCGTGGCGAGGAGGAAAATCAATACAGATGTTTTGAGTCGTGTAGCCATCGGCAGGGAAGTATAGTGTGCCGGGGAAAGAAGGGGAACAGGGATTGGGTTAATTCATGATCAAAACGTCAAGCGTGCCGCCCCTACGGGGCTCGATGTTGTCGTTCAACTTCCCAGGCCTCCCGGCCTGGGCTAACTCATTTCGCGCCTACGGCGCTTGTGCATTGGCAGCGCTGTAGGCATAGGTGCAAGTGAGATAGTTCGAGACGCGGCATGCCGCAGGCTACCATGAAATGTGATCCACCTACACAACGCCAATGTCTCGAGAAAATTCCCTGATACGGCATGGTCACAAATGGCATCCTCGGGATCTTTCGACTACGTTGTCGCATTCGCTCCAACTCCGCTCAAGATGACAGACTGAAAATGTTTCTATCGGCATGGGTGGACTCGTGCCCCCACCTTTTCCCGAAGGGCCAACAACCGAGCGTAAGCGAAAAAATACAAAAATCCTTCGACTGTGTCGTCGCGTGCGCGACGATTGCGCTCATCCATAACAACCGGTAGATAGGATAAGGTCACACACTCTCAGGATGACAAGGGGATGGGGTCTCGAGAAAATTCCCAAGGTTGAAAATGTTCCTACCGTCTCCAAAAAATACTTTTGTCGGTTTGAGTGAAATGGCGCTCCTATACCGTGATTGCTCAGGAAGACGCGGCATGCCGCGTCTCTACGTCGAGCTTTTTGTCGTCGCGATGATGATCGTGGTACAAGCTTTGTGCGCAGCCGAGGGCGACTGCGCACACGTGCATCGGAACAGATTATCGATCCATTGCTCGTTCGTTTTTCTTGCCGCCTGGTCAGGCGTGATTCTGGAAACGAGAGTGCCGAATGTAGCGAATCACCCAGAGCATGTTGACGATGATTGCGGCGGCACATGCAGCAATCAGTCCAAGGCGGAGATAGGACGAAGTAGTAACGCTCAGGCTGACTCCGGTACCCAGCGCGATGTAAGCGGCCAAACATGCGGGGCACTTGGGCAGGAGTACGAGAATGACTGCCGGTAATGACCAGCGGGTCAGCATGATTGAGCACCGCGCGGGCGGCGACGGAACGCGATTTCCATCCGTCGCCAGCCGTGCACGGCCAGAGGTACGCAGGTTGTTGTCGGAAGCGGTGCAGCAGTTCATCGCTTACCTTTCATGCGAACAGCCGGACGCGGCCGAGCTTTTGTTATTTACCCATGACGGGGAAGCGGTAAGTTCTTCCGGATAGCGATCATGGTGTTTGACCCAGGCCATGGGGTTAGGGAGAGCATCTTCATCGCGACCTTTGGGCACCATGTCCAGGAAGTTATAGACGCCCAGAAGGATGTCCAGACCGCGGCCATAGGTGGAGTAAGTGTGAAAAATGTTGCCGGCTTCGTCTTTATAAAACACGCTCAGGCCGGGGGCTTCATCGGCGGGGAAGTCCTGCATCTGATAGTTGTAGAGCATGTTGTGCTGGGCCACCTCCTGCTGAGAGAAGGAAACGTTGAAGTCACGATTGAAGCCGTTTTCGAAGGATGATACCCATTTGAACTCCCATTCCATTCTCTTTTTAAAGGCTTCAATCTGGCTGATGCGAGCACGCGATACCACCGCCAGTCGAACGTCACGAGCGGCAAGGTGAGGAATGATGCCACCCAGATGGTCGGCGATCATGGAACAACTCGGGCAGCCTTGTTCCCATCCCGGGCCGAACATGAAGTGATAGACGATCAGTTGACTCTTGCCGCCAAAAAGATCTGATAGCGTTTCTTTGCCGTGCGGGCCGTCAAATAGATAGTTGGCGGCGACCTCTGTCCAGGGAAGTTCGCGGCGCAGCCGGCTGATCTCATCACGCTGGCGGGTAAATTCCTTTTCTTTTTGCAGCAGTTCCTTGCGGGCGGAAAGCCAATCCTGTTCGCTTACAACTGCGTGGTTCTTTTTTTCGGGGGAAGTGATTGTCTGAAGCATAAATTGACACTCCTATGATTTGGATAAGGTTCAGTGTTTAGTGCGGTTTGGCGGTGATAAAGCACGAGGCCAAAACCGGATGCATTTCGAGTTGAATGATTACTTCCTGGTTCGTTTTTGTTGAGCACGAGGTTTTGGTTTCTGCTCGTGCTGGTACTGTTCCGCAAGCTCCTTGATTCCGAGCAACTGGCTCGCCCACATTTCCTGAAAAGGGCTGACCCAGCGCTCATAAATCTGGCGAATGGGAAGAATACTCAGCGAGTTCCAGCGTTGACGCCCTTCTTCGCGCGTGTTGACCAGCCCGGCCTCACGCAGTGCGTCCAAATGTTTCATCACTCCAAAGCGCGTGAGGTGAGGAAACGTATCGACGATCTCCGTGGTGGTGCGCGGCTTTTCCCTGAGCAGGTCAAGGATGGCGCGTCGCGTGGGATCAGCGAGCGCCTTCCAGACCGGATCAAGCTGGTCCTTATTACGCGAGCCTGCGGGCGTTCTGGTCACCGCTTACTCGACGGCTTTCTTCAAATTGGTGAGCATGTGGTTCCAACCTGTGCCTACGCCCTGGCGATGCTGAGGATCGATCATCCCGATTGCCCGATGACGCAGGGAAACGCGGCTGCCAGTTGCTGTCTTCTCCACTTTCACTTCCACGTGGTTGGTGGCGGGGTATGACATGAACATTGGCCCGCTCAGTTCCAGCAGTGACGGCGGCTTGATTACCTGCACAAATCCCCAAAGATGGCCGATGCCATTGCCACGATCGCGAAACCAGCGTCCACCGGGCTTAGCCTCAATCTGCAATTGCAGCGATTCTCCGGCAGGAGTGGTGTTGTTCTTGCCGAACTGGTCCAGCATGGCGGTAAAGACTTTTTCGGGCGCTGCTTGGATGTCAATGTGTTGTTCCACGTCCAGGGTCAAATCTTCGATCTTCATTTGAGTGTCTCCTTTATTCGTTACGTGAGTAAATAGTAACGTAAGTAAAAAGTCACGTCAAGGGGCAGCAGCAGGAATTGGAAATTGAGTCATTTGGTAATGGGGTAATTGGGGAACTCGCCGGGATCGGAAACCATACCGCTGATAAACGCTGATGGCACTGATTTGCCGATGATGGAAAAATAAACTGCCGCAGATAGACGCAGAAAAGCGCAGATAAAGCGCGATGGTAGCGGAAGCTTCTGGATTATCGCGAATCGAGCGACGGCGGGAAACCAAAGTTTAGTTGCGTTTCATGCGCAAAAGATGAGGCATAGTGAAAGCAGCCTCCAGAGGTGAAGTGGGATGTTCTTTGACAATTGAGCAAATAGCTGCGATCGACATCGCGCGTCATCGCCGAGATCGGAAAAGGCGATAATCGGGTGATCGGGTGATTGAAATCGGAAAACCTAATTCTGTGTCTACCAAGAACAACCCCTGGAACAAAATCCCTCGGACCTGGGCAAAAACTGACTGCTGACAGCACGCAACATTTGGCATTGTTTGGACGCCAATGGCATTTTCTGGAGAGCGACGACGATTAAACCAAAGTTTAGTTGAATCGGCGGATGAACTGAGGCATAGTGAAGCAGGCTCCCAGGGGCTGGTGGTGGAAGTGGTGCTCTTTGACAACTTATGAATCGGGCGATCAGTTAATCGGGTGATCTGGTGATCGGTTCTTAGCGCAGATAAACGCGGATGGTCGCGGATCAGAAAATCGATTAAGTCTACGCCAAATTGGGATGGCTTGCGATCAGACCGAATGAAAGCCGGGGATGGGGCCGGGATGAGGTCGGATGGATTGGGATGATTTGGGATGAAACCCCGGGGGGCGGAGGGGCTCCATCGGATGATCGGGAAATCTGGTGATCGGGTGATCTGGAAATCAAAACAACACCTACCACGGAGGCACCGAGACACGGAGAAAGGCAAGAATCGGGGGATCGGATGATCTGCTGATCTAGTGATCGGAAGTGCGACAGCAGAATGGCTGAAATGTGTGGGATAGATTTTCTGTCTCGCTCAGGGGTGCACCTAACCTCACACCTCAAAACCCACGCCAAATTGGGATGACTGGGATCGGATGCGATGAGTGACGGGGGGGTGGGTGAAAATCGCCGAGATCGTCGTCATCGCACGTGATCGCCGAGATCGGAAGAGCAAGACCAAAATCTCACCACGGAGGCACGGAGACACGGAGAAGGCAAGAATCGGGGGATCGGATGATCTGCTGATCTAGTGATCGGAAAGTGCG
>Ga0209863_10000221_pt1 | contig 34981 bp, 37 predicted proteins | sample OrgsoiDNA2013046_FD_185796 | JGI IMG/M metagenome (GOLD analysis project Ga0209863, IMG submission 185796) | Permafrost soil microbial communities from the Arctic, to analyse light accelerated degradation of dissolved organic matter (DOM) -... | ecosystem: Environmental > Terrestrial > Soil >...
CGCATTTCGCCGTAACACTTTCTTAAATTCACTGATTCTGAATTGATCATCCGGCATGATGAATCCCATTTGCCTCTATAAGTTACCTTTTTTTGACCGGATTGTCATTCATTAGTCAATATAACCTTTAATGCCCTTTCCTTTGCTGCATGCTCAAAAACGTCATACGCTTTTATAATATCTCCCAATTTAAATCGATGCGTAATCAATAGTTTCGAATCCAGTTTTTTTGACTGAATCGTTTTAAGTAACATCGGAGTTGTAACAGTATCCACCAGACGTGTGGTAATGGTAATGTTATGTGACCATAATTTTTCAAGATGAAGTTCCGTGCTCTTCCCATGTACTCCGATATTGGCTATTACGCCCCCGGGCGCAACCAGCGACTGGCACAATTCAAATGTTGCCGGAATGCCCACGGCTTCAATGGCTGTGTCCACACCGATCCCGCCTGTCAGCACTTTCACTCTTTCAACAGCATCTTCTTTGCTGTTATTAATGGTTTGTGTGGCTCCAAATTTTTTTGCTGTTTCAAGCCGGTTATCATCCGGGTCAATCATGATAATTTCTGCCGGAGAATAAAATTGCGCTGTTAATAAGGCCGCCAATCCGATAGGGCCGGAGCCCACGATGGCCACGGTATTTCCCGGCTGCACTTTACCATTCAGCACGCCACATTCAAAACCCGTAGGTAAAATATCGCTCAACATCACAAGTGCTTCCTCATCACATCCAGCTGGGATATGATACAAACTGTTATCTGCAAAAGGAATCCGCACGTACTCAGCCTGTGTACCGTCAATCAAATGTCCCAGTATCCAACCTCCATTTACACAATGGGAATACATGCTTCGTTTGCAGTAAACACATTTGCCGCAGGACGTAATGCAGGAAATAATTACGTGATCTCCCTTTTTAAACTCAGTAACGGCAGTACCCGTCTCTTCAATGATCCCCACCCCTTCGTGCCCTAGTATCCTTCCGTTGGTAACTTCCGGCACATCTCCTTTTAAGATATGCAAATCTGTACCACAGATAGTGGTTTTAATGAGTTTGACTATGGCGTCAGCGGAATGCGTGATCGTTGGCTTTGCTGCATCCTCCCAGGATTTCTTTCCCGGTCCGTGATAAACCAGTGCTTTCATTTTTTTGTCCATTCCATTTTCTCTTTTAGTTCCTTCGATAGTCAATTCCGGCTTAGTTTTTCCGGCTGAAGTTGCAATACTATTCATATGTATAATTTAATAAGGCTGATGTAAATAAGGCCACATGCAAAGTTGGCTGAATCAACCCAGCTGGTTGTTATATATTTTCTTTGATTTGTTACATCATTCACATATTATATGTAAGATTTATTTTCCAAAGTATATTTGTTATACTGCATGACTAATCAAAACCAATAAAGGATGAAAATAAAAACCTGGGTAGTGATTGCCCGGTCCCTGCTTGGATTTCTTTACCTGGTATTCGGTCTCGACTATTTTTTTCATTTCATACCTTACCAACCGCTCCATACGGGTAAGCCGGGATCACTTGTAGCCGGACTTAAAGGCACGGGTTATATCTATCCCATGATGAAAACTATCCAGATCCTGGGCGGCTTATCCTTGCTCTTTGACCGGTATGCTCCGTTCTCGGCAGTTGTACTTTTTCCGATCAGCCTAAACGTGTTGTTGTTTCACACCATCCTGGTGCCATCGGGCTGGCTGATGGGCGTCACCCTGATGGTTCCGAATGTCTTTTTAGGATATGCTTATCGAAAATATTACCAAGGCCTGTTTACAGCCAGACCAGTACTATAATTTCAGCATCCGGGTAAAAGAAATCTCCGGCCCCGGCTGTTTCCATTTGATCTATCAGATAACAGAAATAATGATTTATGGTGAGGAAGGTCTACGGCGTGGCCAATCCAGTAAAGAGTTTGAAGATGGAATAAATTATAAATCAATACCGTTGCACAACGCGGTACAGAAAACGTTCCGGCTCACCGATCACACCACTCGCTTCTCTCCTTTTTTTCAGCATATCTGATTTATAATAAGCAAAGGCTTTGGCAGTATCCATTACAACAGTTACAAGCACCACTTTTTTATCATCATTTACTTCATGGCCAAAAGCCCTGACTGCAATCCCATTATCCAGTCTTTCCTGCTTACCCTCCTCAAAAGATTTTTGCCAGGCAGCCCAGTCTTTAACGGTGAAAGTCGTTCTGGACCGGAGATCTGAGGCAACTGATGCGGTATCCTGGAACGTCATTGTAAGAAAGGATATCGCAGGCGCGCCTATTACGCCCCCTTTTTGCATGGCTTTTTTCAGACCGGGGTCTTTGGCAAAGGATTTTGCTTTGGTCATATCATCAAATTTCAAGGCTACCAATATCATATTGGAATCCTTCAAACCACGCCCAATTACATAATTGTAGCTTTTATTAAATTGTCCGTCCTATTTCTTCGCTTTTACTTCTATAGTTTGACTTGTTATCAAAAGAACAAATCCGCCAGCCATGGGCTCCCATGAACAGTATAACATCATCGATGTTCTTCATGTTATAATCATTCCGCGGATTGATCAGGACAGCGGTTTTTATACTATCCGGCAAAATCTTTTCCAGGTTTTTGGGATAATACAGGTACCCATCCGGCCAGACCTGGCTAAAAAGAGATATTTCTTTTGTTTGCGCAAACGAAGAAATGAACAGGAATAAAAGAATATAAATAAGAGAACTTCTTTTCACGTTTTCCATATAGCTGAATTTTAAATAATACTTTCAATAACAATATTAATCAGCACATGTTACCTGAATATTATGGCGTATAATCCATACCTTTTATCGAAATTCACCAGCAAAAAATCTTTGTATAATTCATGTATCGAATCAAAACAACAAGAATACTTGCTGTAATACTTTCTGTCGCTTTTATCCTTTGCGATTACAAAAGCGTAGCACAGGCAGTCCGCGCAAATAGTGATGAGTCTAAGGTTCCACCCTATACATTGCCGGATCCATTAAGAATGCCTAATGGTAAAGAAGTAAACACAAAAGAAGAATGGATTACTATTCAACGACCGTACATCTATCATTTATACGAGGAGAATCAGTTTGGCAGGTATCCGGTAAAGCATCCAGTTCTGAGGTACCGCGTATTGGAAACCGCCAGCAATGCGTTGCAAGGCAGGGCCACGCGTAAGCAGGTAAGAATTTATTTACATCCTACAGACACAACCATTTATACCGATTTGTTAATGTACCTGCCGAACAATATAAAAAAACCTGTTCCCGTCTTTATAGGATACAATTTTGGAGGTAATCAGATTATTCTGCCTGATATCGCCATACTGCTTACAAAAAACTGGGTATTAACTGCTGAAAAGGGAGCAGTCAACAATAGGGCAACAGATTCTTCCCGTGGCAGCGGCGCTTCCCAATGGCAGGTGGAGGAAATTCTATCCCACGGGTTTGCTGTTGCTACTGCTTATTATGGGGACCTGGAGCCTGATAATCCTGAAGGCTGGAAAACGGGTATCCGCACGACACTAAAAGATGTTCTGAACATACAACCTGCAGAGTGGAGTGCAATGGGTGCCTGGGCCTACGGGCTGAGCAGAATAATGGATTACCTGCAAAAAGATAATGACATCAATGCCGCTAAAGTGGCACTGATCGGGCATTCCAGGTTAGGAAAAGCTGCTTTATGGGCAGGCGCTTCCGACCAGCGCTTTGCTTTGATTACATCCAATGAATCCGGTGAGGGCGGAGCTGCTCTATCTAAAAGATGGTATGGTGAAACGGTAAAGATTATTACAGATGTGTTTCCGCATTGGTTCGTTGCCAGGTATAAAACCTATGGCGATAGTATAAGTGCTTTGCCAATTGATGCCCACATGCTGTTATCATTAATGGCTCCACGTCCTTTGTATGTAGCCAGTGCAGAAGGCGATACATGGTCCGATCCCAAAGGTGAGTTCCTAAGTGCCAAAGAAGCGGGCCGCGTGTATTCTTTGTTTGGCGAACGAGGTATTGATGTTGATAGTATGCCTCCCCTGAATCATCCTATCGGCGATTATGTTCGTTATCATATTCGTGACGGAAAGCATGATGTTACCTTATACGACTGGCAGCAATATCTCCAGTTTGCCGACGGGAAATTGAAACAGTAACCCATTTATTTCAGCATTCATTGTGCCATTACCGTATAGTCGTTGTCCGATATTGAACACCAGAACGCTGAATCTTTCACTCCTTAGGCACAAATTCGCAATGGCATGTGTTTTGTCGTTTTTCAGGTACTTACTCAAGACCATGATCCATCATTTTTTTCAGATCGCCTGGCGCAACCTGTTGAAGCGTAAATTTTACAGTTTTATCAATATCGCCGGACTGGCTGTCGGAATGGCCTGTTGCGTGCTCATCGCGGTGTACATAAAAAATGAGCTTTCCTACGATCAGTACCATATTAAGCGCGATCGCATATTCCGTGTGCTGCAAACATTCCGCAGTGTAAAGGATGGCGTAAACCCCGGCGTACCAGCGCCGGAAGATTTCTGGGTTTGGGGTTGCGCCCCTGTCGGGCCAGCGCTCCAGGCAGATTTTCCAGAAATTGAAAAAGTAGTGCAGTTCATGAGTCCCGTCAGCCTACTGTTGCAATATGACGAAAAACGTTTTCAGCAGGACAACCTGCTCTTTATGGATTCTACAGCCTTTGATGTATTCAGCTGGAAAATGATATTTGGAAACCCGCATACTGCATTAACAGCGCCCAATACTATCGTGCTCACCCGAAAGGTTTCAGAAAAATTCTTCGGCAATGCGAATCCCGTTGGCCAAACACTGCGGGTGGATAATGGAGAGAATTACAGCATCACGGGTGTAATGGAAGAAGTTCCGACCAATTCTCAATTCACATTCAACGGACTGATCTCCATGGCCACAGCAAAAAAACAGAGAGCGGACATTTTTGGCTGGTGGGGCTATGTGGATTTTTATACTTACCTGCTGCTTAAGGAAAACAGCGATATAAAATCACTGCATGCACAAAGCGCTGCCTTTGTTAAAAAGCATAATAGCCAGGACAAGGGCTATACGATTTCATTTGAAAAAATGAATGGTGCCTACCTGCATTCCGCTGCGATCAGGCAACCGGGCCCGACCGGCAGCCTGCTGAACGTGTATCTGTTTTCCTGTATTGCTGTTTTTATCATGCTCATTGCTTGCATAAATTTTATGAACCTGTCCACCGCACGTTCACTGGAAAGAGCAAAAGAAGTAGGAGTCCGGAAAGTGCTGGGCGTTAGGCCCTCCAGCCTGATGTGGCAATTTCTTTTTGAATCTATTCTGATGTCGGTCGCAGCCGCAATGATCGCAGTCATACTTGCGCAACCAGGTATTTCATTGATCGGAACACTGTCAGGCAAGGATCTTTCTTATGCCCATTTCTTCACCCCACTGATGTCCGTCTGCCTGCTGGTATTTGCAGTCCTTGTCGGAATGATCGCAGGAATATATCCGGCCTGGGTCTTATCCGGATTCAAGGCCATCACGGTGTTGAAGGGAAAATTCAATCCTTCCCGAGATGGTATTTCATTTCGCAAAGCGTTGGTTGTTTTTCAATTCACTTTGTCCATTGCGCTCATTGCCGGAACAATCATTGTCTACACTCAATTAAAATACGTTAACCGGCATGAGCTCGGGTTTCAAAAAGAACAGATGCTGATCATCAATTTTGAAGGCGATGAAAAAGTGCAACAAAATATTGAATCCATTAAGAAAGCCATCGCTGACCAGCCGGGTGTTGTTTCCGTGGCTGCATCCCGTGCCGTACCCGGAGAATTTCTTCCCAATGCAGGTACACAGATACAGATGCCTGACGGACAAATGGGAAGTCAGGGACCTTTAATTTATGAAATAGATTTCGACTTTATTCCCGTCTATCATATTCCTTTAGTGGCGGGCAGAAATTATTCCCGTTCTTACCTGACAGACAGTTCGCAATCCATGGTCATTAATGAAGCCGCTGCAAAACTGTATGGATATACGCGACCCGGAGATGCAGTAGGTAAAAAGTTTTCCCAATGGGGAAGAACAGGAACGATAATAGGCGTGGTAAAAGATTTCAACTTCCGGTCACTTCACCAGGCAGTCGAACCGCTGACCTTAAGATATGGATATCCTTACAACCTGAACCGGATCTCCGTTTCCGTCAATGGTAATAACGTACAGGCAACCCTTGCGCGCCTGAGAAAGACCTGGGACAGAATGGTGCCGCAACGTCCCTTTATGTATCATTTTCTGGATGAATCGTTCAGCGCGCAATATGAGGCAGATCAGCATTTCGGAGAATTATTCACCTTCTTTTCCTGCCTGGCGATTTGTATTGCCTGCCTCGGCCTGTTCGGCCTATCGACCTTCATGGCGCAACAGCGAGTAAAAGAAATAGGCGTCAGAAAGGTGCTGGGCTCATCAATCAGTGGAATCGTGTTGCTCCTCTCAAAGGATTTCATTAAACTCATCATCATTGCCATTGTCATTGCGATACCGCTTTGCTGGTGGGCGATGAATCAATGGCTTCAGGGATTTGCTTACCGAATCACTATTGGTCCGGTGGTATTCATTGAAGCAGGAATGGTCGCGCTAAGCATCGCCTTAGCCACTATGGCCTGGCAATCTGTTAAAGCAGCTATGAGTAACCCCATAAATTCATTGAGAAATGAATAGATCTATTGTTGCCAAAATGATTCAATAGGCTATTCAAACTTATTTTAGATCCCTGACAAGCAGAAGTATTAGGAATACAATTCCCAAAATAAGCAAACCAATTCCTAAGATAATTGGTGGATGTCGAACAATTTCGCTATGGATTGTATAAGAACCTTTTATTGATAAACTGAAGATGCCAATCAGCACAAAAAATATTGCGCTGAAATAATATGGCCAATTATTATTGGGACGGTTTGTACTAACCATTTTATTAGAAATTTTGCGATCGCACTCCGTCTCTGGTTTAAGAATTACATTTTTGAAAACCTAATCCCAAACTTTAATTATGCCATGCTCTCTGTTTTGGGGGCATAAAAGAAAATAACCATCAGGCAGTAGGATCCACCTGTGTGCCCATTTTATTATCGGTGAAAAATTTATTCCTATAAGCCTCAAAGGCTTCCGAAATTTCGGAAATAGATGTCACATTGGCGTCTATTGACTCCTGGAGGTCCGGAAGCTTCTGATCTAAAAGTTCCGCACTCAGGGTAATATTGTGTGCAGCAATCTGAGAGACTTTTTTCAGTACAGCCGTCTGACTCTGTTCGAGATCTTTCAGTTCACGTTGTACCTTATCCATTAATTCGAGCTTTTGTACTTTATCCATGATTTGTTAATTCAGTTGATGTAAAAGAATTACTAACCTACTTGCAAGAATCCTACCAGGCCTATTTGCGACAGCATTAATGCCGACGCGCCAAAGTTATTTTCGACGATTGATTTACCATACTGTTTAACAAAAAATTAAAAGGTACTTATACATTTTCCGGAATAATTAAATTTTATACCCTGACAGAAAAAGCAGAAGGAAAATTGTTCATTCTAAATTTCGTATATGCGAGTGATAGAAAACTCCATTGTATACATTTGTATATTCGATTATAGTCCCTGATAAAATGAATATATTTTTGGATTCGCGGCTGCAATAGCTGCCCTTAATTCTTCCGAAGGATTACCATATATCTCCAGCTCCATATCCGAAATCTGAAGAATTTTTCCGAGCAATGCTCCTACATTGCTCAGATGTACCAACATGGCAGAAGAATCCCTGTAATCTTCTCTCACCACACATACTGTTTCATCCGTATTGAAGAACAGGTCGAATTGTGTTGTGTCCGGTTCACTTGTTTTTATAGCTTGAATAATTTGAGTGCACAGGTCTTTAAACTCATTCAGCTTACCGTCATGGATTTTCATAAAGGCAGAGCCCTGGATGCTGTTCATCGCGATTTTTTATAAATGAAAAATAATGTTTTGAAAAATGTTCCATGGAAACTCAGGCCGGTCTAGCATTCAAACCAAAATCACGCTCTATTGCACCGAACCATTCCTCATCATTTGCGGCACTCCGGTTTATCCACTCTTCATCAGTCATCGATGCTCTCCAGTCGAGGAATGGTTTGGCATCGGGACCCACAGGATGCCTGAGTATCCAGGTTTCGCTCTCTGCGATTTCCAAAATCTTGTCCGCCACCAGAGTTGATGGCGTGGGGGTTCTCAGCGATGCGATAAATAATCCTCCAAAACGATTTACATGAGGATAAATGGAGTTGCCGCCATAACTGATATCCCTTGCCATATCTGTATTGATTATCCCAGGTTCCACGATGCCCACCCGGATATTAAAAGGCTTTACCTCCATGGCAAGTGCTTCACTGATCGCTTCCAGGGCAAATTTACTCGCTGCATAGGCACCCAGGGGTGAGGTTGCGATCTTACCGGATACAGACGCAATATTTATAATACAGCCTTTGCGCTGATTACGCATGATGGGCAGCACTCCTTTAATGCACCGAATAACACCGAAAAAATTCGTTTCCATCACCGATTTAAAATCCGATATCGTGAGTTCTTCAATGGAACCATGCCGTTCAATACCGGCATTGTTTACAAGAACATCTATATGACCGTTCTCCTGTATAATGGAATTGATCGAACGGCTAACAGACTCATCCGAATTCACATCCATAGCAGAAACGGAGATGTTCAAGGATTCCTCTTTTATTTTTTTCCTGAGCGCATCGGCCTTTTCAGGGTTGCGCATGGTAGCGAAAACTTTGTAGCCGGCTCCTGCAAATGCTATAGCGGCGTCGAGGCCAATGCCTCTGTTGGCTCCAGTGATGATGACTGATTTCATATGTTGAAGTTTAGGGATGTTTGCTTATCGAATGCCTGATAGACGTCGAATCTACAACAATCTTAAATACTTCCAATAAGACCCAGACAGCTATAATACTTACGTTATTTTATAAAATAGTCAACCATTTTTTATTCCCCTTGTAATATTATGTACCTGGCAGGCTGTTTGGAAAATTATCTTTTTTATAAAAACTATCGATAGTATGAATTCGTTGAACCCAGTGACTTTGGACCATCCCAAAATGAAAGTGGAAATCTGGAGTGATATTATGTGCCCCTTCTGTTATATTGGCAAGCGGAATTTTGAGTCGGCGTTCAGTAGGTTTGAAGGAAGGGATAATATTGAGATTGAATGGCGGAGTTTCCAACTCGATCCTACGATTCCTAAAAGCAGTCCGGTTAAAGAAAATGTATATCAATACCTGGCCGACAAGAAAGGCATAAATTATGAGCAATCCGCCAAAATGCATGAACGGGTTATTCAAATGGCGAAGAATGCCGGACTGGATTATCGTTTTGACAAAGCGATTGTGGCCAATTCTTTTGATGCGCACCGGATGATCCAGCTGGCGAAAAACAAAGGTCTTGGCGATGCCGCTGAAGAAAGATTATTTCGCGCTTATTTTACAGAAGGCAAAGACTTTGGCGACCATGAAACACTTATATCTATCGGGAAAGAGATTGGTCTTCCCGAGGAAGAAATTAAGTCAGCACTGGTTAGTGATGTATATGCTGAAAAAGTGGAACAGGATATTCAGGAAGCTGCTGATATCGGTGTTCAGGGTGTTCCCTTTTTTGTATTCGACCGAAAATATGCCGTTTCCGGCGCCCAGCCACCCGAACAATTTTTGCAGGCTTTGAATCAATCCTTTGGAGAATGGCAAAAAAATAATCCGGTAGTCAGGTTCGAAGCGAAAGAAGGCGCGATTTGCAAGCCAGGTGAAGATTGTCTATGAATAACTAAAGGGAGCATTCCATTTGTTTTTGAATTGGAAGGATGCATTGGGATCAAGCGCAAACCACAATGCCAGGAGAACTCCATAACTCCCGCCACGCTCTATCCATTCGAATAATTCGTAATGCGGATAAAAAAGCTCGCTGCTCATTTTCCAGATAAAGAATGCGAGTATCAAGGGCCGCCAGGGGCGGATCAGTACTAAAAACGCCGCGAAGATTTCACAAACGCCAATCGTTAAAGCTGTTTTGTCTGCGTTGGAAAAACCAAGTGAAGTATATTGATTGAGTAAGCCCTTTTTCTCCATGATATTGAGCCAGCCATGACCCGCCAGCAAAAGAAATACGATTATTCTCAGACAGACTAGTACCCGGTCGTATGTTTTATTATCAATATTAGTATTGGCCTGAAGAGGAGTAAGAATGTTTCGCCAATTTTTTCCAACACCCTCGGAAAGAATTAAAAGCGCGAGCGGCACACCGAAATTTCCGGCACGTTCAATGAATTCCGCAAAGGGTTCACCAGATAAAGGACGTAATAATGCCGTCAGACTGCCCCATATAATCAGCCATAACGGGATCGCCCGGATAGGATATACCAGCATTCCGATTCCCATCAATATATCAAATGAACCCAGCAGGGGCATCAGGCGATAAGCAGTATCATGACCGATTCCAAATACCGCGAAGTAGTTGCACCATATCGCCTTGGTGATGATCCCGAATGCTCCGTGTCCGATAAAACACATGGCCACTGCCAGTCGCAGTGTGTAGTGCATTTTTTGCTGCGTTGTGAAACGGAACATGTTGTCAATATTTAAGTTACCCGGAAACAATTGTTCCCGGGTAACCTGAAAATTACTAGTAGGACTTTTTGACCGGATCAGAAGACTGCCTAAGCGTTGTGACTATATTGCCACCCACGATCCTCCCTTGTTTTATACCGGCATCTACCGTTGGCTGGTAATGAATGCCTCCATAGAATCTTGAATTACCGGCGTCTACACCGATATCCCGGAAACTATTGAAGGTGCGGGCAGGGAAACCCAGATAGTCATAGGTATGATCCATAAAGGGACCGATATTTCCGTAAATAAAAAAGAGCGCTTCCGAAGCTGAAGCAGAAATCACTGCATGCGCAGATGCATATTCCGGATGTGCCGGCGTGGGTATCGCAGGAAGCCAGGCAGTGTCTCCGATTACTTTCCGGATATAGGATACCGGCCTGATCAGGATATATTTGTATTTTGTTTCCCAAACGCTCATTATTGCATCGTTGAGACAGATTCCAACCATTGCATAGGCCATCGCTGCCTTGTCGAGGGGACTATGCGTTTGATGGATGACCTGCCGGGTAATATTCATCCAGTGACCGGGAGTAGTAACTCCAGGAACATCTCTCCAGAACAGGGCCCAGTTCTTTTGATCGGTAGTCAGGACTTTTGATGCCTTGTACACATCGTTTACCATTTTATAAAACGCCGAATTTTTGTCTTCAGAATAAGATACAGGCGGAACCGGCTGTGAATTATCACCACTTCCTGCAATAATGGGTCGGTTATTTTCCCAAAAAGGGCCACTGGGTGGGGCAAAAGCCGTAGGTGTTGGAATCCATATGCCCGGACCCATCGGCAGTGTATAGGGAAGTGCATTATTCTGAGCAAACCCGTCTGTCTTGGACCATGCAAAAACCGCGTCCGCAATAGATTTGCCAAAGCTCTGCGACCTGGTCAGCACATCCGGATCTGCCGAACTGAAGGATGATTCAATCGCATTTTCGAGAGAATCGATCGCCGCAAGATCCGTTGCATTTACATTGGCGGAGGTAAAAAAACTCCTGTTGAATTCAGCCAGGGATGCGTTAACGCTGGCGGGCCAGTAATATTTGCGAAAAATTTCTGTCTGGGGCAGGCTGGCCAGTCCATTGTATTTATTCTTCCAGGAAGCTTGTCCGGGATCAGTGGCTTCAAAAGCGCTGATTCCCGAATAGGCAAACGGCCTCGCAAATGCCCCGTTGGCAAGACCCGTCGCATTTTTATAGATCCGGACTTCCAGCGTCATCCATTTGTCTATCACGTCGGCCGGATATTGGGAAGCAGGATTATCACCATGAAAGGCCGGCTCTTTCCGGCATCCGGTGAAACAAACGAACGTCATCAGGAGGCTTATCAGGAATTGATTTCCCGAAGGGCTCAGCAGCTCATGCAGAATTTTTTTCATAAAATGTTTTTTGGGTTTGAATGAATAATGAGATCCGGCAGCGCGCATGGTAGTGCGCGGGAAATAAAGCTATCTCCCGGTTTTAAAAAAAGAAAGCGGGAATGAGTAACTGGCGGTATTGAGTTTTGGATTGTAGTTTTGAGATGGTGATTTGAGCATGCCGACGGCGGGCGCACCTGCGCCGAGTATAGACCCTTTTAGGATCTGCTTGGTCAAAATCTCTCATTTATTGAATGGTGGATTTTGGGAACGAAAAATTCTCAAAAGATTGGCGACACTCTTTAATTAAGTCATGGTTATGGATTGTCAGCTGGAGAAAACTGAATATAAAAATTGAAATCTTACTGTAAACGGTAATTTTTTTCATTGATAGCCCAAACACTTATTCATTTCCTGGTAAATGTATTAACGATTGTCTGGGTTGCATGCGACACAGAGGCCGCAGAAGAATCATTATTATTTATATAGGTAGTTAATGTCAGGGTGTTTCCGGAAATGTTATATTTCACCCCCTCTGTTCCTCCAATGTATATTAATCCTGCAGTCAGCGGTATACCTAGTCCTTCGAAATGTATGGAATCCCGGCCAATCATTTCAAAGTTTGATTGTACATCTAATGTAGGCTGGTCCAAACCGGATACAATCGTCGTGTCCTGATTTAGAATATCATTAAGATATACCTTTGTGTTCTGTGTGATGACAGCGTGAACAAATAAACTATCAGAACTCGTGGAATTGCCGGAGAATGTTTCGAAACCGGTTGCCAACGTCGAATACCAGGTTTGAGATTTAGTTGATGTAATGGTAGTATCATTTCTTACAAACCTGAATATACTGCTAAGCGATCCGCTCGAGCTGGTTAATTTCCAGTTGCCAGCCAAGATTACCGGACTGGCATTATTATTATCCTTGCTGCAGGCAATAAAGCCGATAAAAACAAGGGGTAAGAGTATTTTGCGGGTCTGGGTATTCACCTGAAGTTTTTTTAGCAACGTGGGAAAGCCTTGGATATTGCTAAGAAAAAAACATAAGCCTCCCTTTCGTGTACAATATAAAAAGTGCAGGGGCCACATTACACCGATTCCGCAATTTATTTTAATTTTACCGGTTCAACGACCTCCCGATATGCAACTGGCTCCTTCAGTATCTCTGTCACATATTGTAAAACACTACCTGGTATTGAAGAGAGAGAAGGATATGCATTTGAATTACCGGTTATTTTCTGACGGCAATCCCGGACTTGTTTTTCATTTTAAGTATCCACTGATACAATATAATGACAATCAAACGACAGGAACTATCCAGCCGAAGAGTTTTATCTACGGCCAAATAACCCATTACAATGATTTAAGATCAAGAGGGGAATTGGGTATGCTGGTGGTCGTCCTGCAACCTTACGGCATTTATACCTTATTACATATCTCCGCGAGCGAAATAAATAACTGCATCATTCCATTGGCCGACTTATTTGGCCGGGAGGCACTTGATCTGGAAGACCAGGTTTTAAATGCTGACCATGTATCTCACATAATCCATTCTGTTGAACAATTTCTGTTGAAAAAAGGAATCGATGTAAAGGATACGGACCCGGTCTTCGAAGAATCCTTACAATTGATTTACCAGCACAAAGGCATTCTTACGATTGAAGAATTATTGAAAAAAATACCCTTAACCGAAAGGCAACTGGAGCGTAAATACAATAAATATATAGGGACCGGGCCAAAGAGGTTTTCCGATATCATCAAATTTCAACATTTCTTAAAACGACTACAGCATCACCAGCCGGATGAAAAAATGACAAATGTCATATATGATGGCGGATATTATGATCAGTCGCATTTAAATAATTATTTTAAAAAAACTACGGGACTCACGCCCTGGCAATACAAACTTGACCATCACCTGTTAGCCGTAAATTTTATGCAGCTCTCACCGAATGCATAATTGTCGGTTTTCTCCTATTTCTCCTTTTCCCCTGTAAATAGCTTTGCAAAAGATCCAGGTCGAATAAAAACCTGGATGCACTTTATGGAGAATCTAAAAATTGCCACCGCCCAGTTGGAACACAAGAGCAATGACAAATCCTATAATCTTTCGGTTATTAAGGGATTAACCGCAAAGGCGGCAAGACAGGGAGCGCATGTTATAGCTTTTCATGAGTGCTCCATCACCGGATATACCTTTGCCCGCCGGCTTTCACGCGAACAAATGACAAAACTGGCAGAACCTATTCCGGATGGGCCGAGCGTAGTGAAACTGATAGAATATGCAAATGAGTATGATATCGTTATACTAGCCGGACTATTTGAGCAAGGCACTGACGGCAATCTCTACAAAGCACAGGTATGCGTTAATAAAAACGGACTGATCGCCAGTCACAGGAAACTTCATCCCTTCATCAATCCTTATCTTACTCCGGGGAACAGCTATACCGTCTTTGATTTATACGGATGGAAATGCGGCATTCTGATTTGCTATGATAATAATATTATTGAAAATGTAAGGGCTACCGCCTTGCTGGGTGCGAATATCATTTTCATGCCCCATGTTACGATGTGCACACCATCACCCCGCCCCGGCGCCGGATTTGTTGACCCCGAATTGTGGAAAAACAGGGAAGCAAACCGGGAAATTCTGAACCAGGAATTTGACGGACTGAAAGGAAGGGAGTGGCTTATGAAATGGCTGCCAGCCCGGGCATACGACAATGCCATCTATGCCGTTTTCTCCAATGCGATTGGAATGGACGATGAACAATTAAAAAACGGCCGCTCCATGATCATCGATCCTTACGGAGATATTATGGCTGAATGCCGGGACCTGGATAATAGCTTTGCCATTGCTGAGCTCACAGGGGATAAATTATCCAAGGCAGGTGGATACCGATACATCAATGCCAGAAGACCTGAATTGTATGGAGACATTCTCAGCGAGCCCCATCACAGCGAACAAAAAGTTGTCTGGTTTCACTGACAGGACAAAAAGATTCATCCCCAGAGTTCACAAAAAGAAAAAAATGGCCATGCCAATTTAAAGTGAATGGTTTATTTACGTGCAGACTTAATTGGACCTGTGCCCATTACCAGCAGCCATAAACATATGCCGAATTCTCCTATTGCAGATGGCAAATGTATAAATGAAGGCAACACCGTTTTGCTATAATTCATAAAAAGAAACGAACCCAGGAAATCGATAAGATAGCAAAAGCATCCAACCATCAGAAACACACCTAAGACCTTTGGAAGGAAGCCGGATTTGAACACCAGGTATCCGAAAGGGAATAACCAGAGCCCCCAGAATATACTCACCAATTGGATCCCGTTATTGTAGTAGTCAAGATGTAACATTACCATGGTTTGTAGCTGACTGGCGTCCATCGAAACGAAGTTACCGGATCTGCTCAGCAGTGAAAGCACAGCCATTTGATTCGACATGTTTGCAAATGATACCGGCACACTGGCCAGAGCGAACACTACCATCAACATCGCAAAAGATTTGTTCACTTCGCTTAACAGTTTATACAAGGTTAATGGAAGAAGGATAAATGCTACATAAGTGACGATACCGCTTACAATACCCAGTCGAAACAGCTCTTCTGACTGTCTGATATTTTCAACCGTCTTCCCGGCATTGTCCCGAAGGATTAATTTTGAAGGAATATATATCAGACTGATCATTCCGCCAATTACTACCATCAGATAGAAAAAACCTGCCAGCCGTTCTGTTTTGTTCCGTGCTGTCATTTTTAAGTTTTACAACTAATTACTACGGCTCAAATTCAAAAAAGTTACAACCTGCCAACCCGATGTGCCAGAAATAATTTAACAGGCCCTCAAATTAAATCTTATCAACGTAGAAGAAATCAATTTTTTTAATCCTATTAGGCAATGTTTGGCCAAACCCACAACTAACGCCATTTTCAGCAGAGCGGCAAAGATTTTCCGGATGAACAGGAGCAGTCACCAATTTACGTTTTGCTCCATAATTTCTATTAGTTCCTTTTTTTCGAAACCCAATTCATCTTCGTCAAAGTGTTTAAGAAAAGAATGTAATTCCTCTTTTGTAAAAACCTGACTGATAAACGGACCATATTCGCCCTGTCTGATAAGTGACCAAAGTATCTCTTTATATCCACCTGATTCCACGAATACTATTTCCTCCGGGCCATGATCGACAGACCAAAATTCATACCTGTTAACGAATTGGGCTTCCAGGTTTGAGTAAAACCAGTGCCTTGCTTCCCGATCTTCACCCCAGGAAGTTGTATGATCACGAAATGTCAACAAAAATCCATTTTTAAAGTCTGAGACCGTCAGGAGATCTTCCTGAAATTTTGGTACGCCCCAACTTTCACGATATTCTTCAAACAGGTCTTCAGCTTCCAAACCCTTGCATTGAAGTCTGATAAAGGTCCCCCTGGCTTTAACAGAAGCTGAATCAGAGGTTTCGAGTTGATTCGCGAAGTAGAGCAGATCCCGAATTGAATTATCCCTCGCGGCCTTGACCAGTTGTTCCATATCGCCGGCAAATTGCAATAACGGGGACTTGGCTAATTTGATATACTCAAAGTATTTCGATCTATCGGTCATGAAATCATTTTTGTGAAAGGTGGATTTGGGTAAACCCATTCATATGTAAGACTAATTTTTATTGGCGATTCATCTGCCATTAAAATGTACCATCTCCTGTATGATATAGTCATCCTCAAATACTTTTTGAAATATCATAGCAACTCCGTTCGCTGACCAGGAGCCCATAATGATTTTAAATGCCCAGTAGTCTGCCGCTTCATTTAAAATAAAAGTATAATCGTTCACTTCGCCTTTGCAACGGAATGATATTTTATTGTTATCCCCCACGCATTTGGTATTTGTAATGCCGGTTGTGGTACGATCCCGGTATTCAAATCCCCTAAACGATTCCAGGTAAATGACTGCCGATTCAATATCAGGCAACGGGAAAATGGTCTCTCCATCTTTTAATCCGGACGTCGAAAATACCAGCTTTCCCTCGTCCGGTATTTTCATTTTAAATACCGGGTTGTTCGTATTTTGAATGTATAGGGGCGTAAAAACGGCAATAACTCCAAAAAAGATAAGTCCGGGATACCCCATCGATAGCGACATTACCTGAGCAATATACCAGAAGAGGAAAAAAATATATATAACGATGATCGCTATTGCAGTGGGATTATATTGATAAACACTCGCATAAACTTCCTCTGAAGCGCTCGCCTTTTTCTTCTGTTGTAATTTATTTCTTAAATCTTGTTGAGCCTCATCCAGATTTTCATTTTCGATATCATGTTCATCATAATCTTTTATCTCACTTTGAATTATTTTAATAAATGGCCTCGTTTTTTTAAATTGAAATACGGCCTGGTTTGAAATGATATCGTTTCTGACAAAGACAATAGAAATGACTAAAGCCATCAGGATAAAAAACACAATGAGCGGGCCCCAGTTGCTGGCAAATGTATCAGACCTTGCCGAGTCTGGTGAAAAAATCAAATACCTGACATTGAAATAACGTTTGTCCGGATTAAAACCGTCCTGCAGGAAATAGCCCCGATAAGTTTCATAGTTCACCTGATAAGAAGCAATCATCCAGTAAGCTCCGGAGCTGCCTTTTCTGTAACCCAGATACTCAGCGCGGGTGGTTCGACTAAATATCCAGACGGACTGGTATAAAAGACAAATTACAACCACGGCTGCCAGGAGAGCAAAATAGGTTTTACGCTTATTAAGTTGCATGGGAAGATTACTTTCCATCAATTTCGATTAGATAATCTGCCATATAGTGCTGTAAAATAATCATTTGGATATTGATTGTGAAAAATGATCGGTTGCCGTGTTAATTTTCACACGATCACGTGTCATTGCTTTAAGCCTTACGCTTTGCGCTTTAAGCTTTACAAATGTACCTCCCCGCCAAAGAGATTTTACGGAGTGTAAACGGAGGGTCCGTAAAATTTATTTTTTCACTCTTTTTGAGTGCTCCTGCCTGCAAAAAACGCAGTTCTTTGGGTGTTCTTCGTTTTTTGGCATTGTTTAAACCATGTCTGCTTCGAGACCGCTTCGAGACCGCTTCGGGTGGGCTTCGCTGATCCTTCGCTTGTTTCCCGAAGCGGTCTCGAAGCAATCCCGAAGCAAACAACAATCAGACAATAAGGAACCCCGAATAAATTTATTTTACGGAGCCTCCGTTTACACTCCATAAAATCTCTTTTTCATACCCGCATATTTGTAAAGCTTAAAGCGCAAAGCAAAAGGCTCGAAGCAAAGACGAAATAATTGATGATCTGGAAAAACCCGGAAAATAATCAGGGCGCCACCTTCCTGGTCTTTCCTTTGCTGTTTGTAATTTCTATTGAAGAAATGGAGCTGTCGACTGTGATAAACCTTCCGGATTGAGACAGGAAAGAATTTCCATACCCGGTTTCGCGTTTTTGATGTCTTCCGTCTTTGTATGTAACCAGGGCGCTGACATCATCGGAAAGTAAGGGTAAGAAACTGCAGTTTTTATTTAGTTGGAAAACTTTCAAGGGGCCTTTATTCTGGCTGGCCGCCACTAAATATTTTCCGTCACTGCTTCGCAGTTTAACCAGCGCTTTGCCATTTCCAGGAATAAAAATCCCGCTTTGTAAAATACTGAGTGGCGTAAATTTTCCCTTGCCGTCTCCTTTCAGAATCAATCCGTTCAATGCATCATATCGTCCGTACGAAGGCACGGTTGCAAAGTCATTTGTGTTCATGCAAATATCCAGGTTCCCGTCGCCATCAAAATCGTCGGTTATCATTCCATTGATCGCAGAATACTGGGCCATATCGGGCAGGGGCTCCATCGTAAAAGTTCCGTTGCCGTTATTTCTGATAAAGGAACTTTTAAAATTATTTGCCGAGTATTTAATAGAATTTTCCATTTCCTGTGGCGTGAACAACTGATCAAATGTCGCCTCGCCAAATTTTTTATAAGTCAGAAACCTTTTTTTCAAAAAAGGCATTTGTGAAACGACATCATCCCGCGCGTCGCATACAAACTCCTTTTTTTCGCCGCTCTGCTTATCTTTTATAAATGAAGTGAGCATACATTGCATGATGCTCTGGTTGTAAAAATCCCTTGCATAGACAGATACAGGATATTTGTCACTGGCTTTGTAGAAAGAATTTTCTCCCAGATTGCTCACCACGTAATCGATATCGCCATCATTGTCGAAATCGCCGGCGCTGATACTGTTCCACCAGCCAACCTGATTACCAATTTGAGTGGATGGGGTAATATCCCTGAATTTTCCGTGATCATTTTTCAAAAATTTTATGGGCATCCACTCTCCTGCCAATACCAGGTCCTGCCAGCCATCATTGTCAAAGTCGGTCCAGATGGCATCACAGACCATTCCAATATTCAGCAATGGTATCGCCACCCGGGAGGTTACGTCTGTAAAAATTATTTTACCATCCTTAGTGTCATTGCGATAAATGGCACAGGAAACCGGTTTAGGATAGTTCCATGGAAACACACGACCAGCTACAAATAAATCCAGATCACCGTCATTATCATAATCGATGGCGCGAACGCAGGATTTGCTGGCAAAATTCCGTGGAAGCGTTGTCGTATTGAGCGTGAAATTCCCTTTGCCATCATTGATATATAATTTATCCTCGTATCCCGGACCATTAGGAGCATATTGATACCCCCCGGTGGCTATATACAAATCCAGGTCGCCATCATTATCGGCATCAAAGAGAACAAGACCCATATCATCCCAGTTCTTTTTATCTTGACCGGGAAGAATATTCTTATTGATAAATGTTCCATTTTTTTGCTGAAGTAATAGCGTAGTGGGATTGGTGCCGGATCCGCCAATGAAGATATCATCGAGACCGTCATTATTTACATCGCCCACGGCCATGGCAGGTCCGTAATCGGAAAATTTGTGTGGTAATAATTTTTGAATACTGAAATCTATAAAATCTGTTTTCTTATGCTGATAGTGTATTCTCGCCGAATCTGTGATGGGCTGAAACCAGGGACTGGCTGTTGAAGGATTTTTCCAGCTATAGGTTTCTTTGGCGGTTTTATAATCGACCGTTATTTTTTGATTGGTTTCAACGTTTAAAAAAACATGCTTTTTACCATCCGGCCATTTCACGACCATGGAGTCGATCCTGGATGTTTTTCCCAAACCGAAATGCGCATCCATTTGCATGGTGGACAGGTAACCGCGATACGGTGTTTCCTCATACACCTGCTGCTTTCCATCATAATAGATTTCGATCCAGCTACCGAGACCGTTCCGGTTCAATGAATCGCCTATTAATTTTATCGTGAGATAATTCGATGTATCCGGAGAATTATTCCTGTAAACAAAAGCCTCATCATTGATATTATTAATGACGAGATCCAGCTTGCCATCATTATCCAGATCCGCATAGGCGGCACCGTTAGCGAAAGACGTTGTTACTAAGCCCCAATTGTCTGTGACATCGGTAAATCTTGCATCGCCTTTATTCTGAAAGGCATAATGTTTCAATTTTACCTGAGGTATTTTACTCAGCACTTCCTTCTTTGTTGTGTACCCGAATGATTTCTCCCGGAAAGCAATGAAATCATGATCCGTCAGGTCCTTCGGAAAACCATTGGTCACAATGATATCGCGCAATCCATCATTATCGAAGTCCTGGACGAGTGGCGCCCAGCTCCAGTCCGTGGAGGATATACCGGACCAATAACCAATATCACCGAATATCGGATCTCCGGCAGAATCATTTTTTGCAATACGAGGTCCCATATTCAACTGCAGCGTATTGCGCACATATTGATATTGATAGCCGAAGGAATCATTGTTATGATAATTTTGATAATTATATCCCGACATCAATAATTTCTTTCTGTAATTGTCTTCGGGATCCATATCCATTTCTACCACATCCGAAAGGCCATCGTTATTGATGTCGATCACATCCTGTCCCATGCCATTGGCAGAAGTATGTTTGAAATAGGTCGCTGCCTTGTCAGTAAAAGTGCCATCATGGTTGTTGATGTACAGGAGATCATTCGAAAGAAAATCATTGGCCACAAAAATATCTTTCCAGCCATCTTTGTTGAAATCGGCAATGGTTGCACTATGACCATATCCTTCGATCGTTACACCAGCCTGTTTAGTAACATTCGTGAACACGGGATGATGCAATTTTGCGTTCCAATCGTTGCGATATAAACGACCGGTGCTGGGTGCAGAGCCATCTTTTATTTTTGGACGATAAACAGAAGGATTTCTGTCCTGGTCCATTTCATTTACAGTGATATAAACGTCCAGGTCCCCGTCATTATCATAGTCGAAAAAAGAGGCCATGGTAGAAAATGACTCATCATTCAAACCATATTCTTTTGCCATCTCCTTAAAAACAGGGATGCCTTCTTTATTTACTCCCTGGTTTATATACAGCAGGTTTTGTCTTTTCTCTGCTTCCGGTAATATGGTAGCGCAAACATAGATATCCATCAGACCGTCGTTATTGATATCCACTACGGCAACACCACGGCACCATTGGTTGTTGCCATTTACCTGCGCGATATCTGTAACATCTTCAAATTTAAAATCCCCTTTATTTAGATACAGTTTACAGGGAACCTGGTTACCCGTAAAATAAATATCCAGCAGGCCGTCATTGTTGAAATCACCGATACCCACCCCCCCTCCATTATACATATTGGGAAGGTCAAACGGATTGATGGTATCGTTTTCAATGATATGATTGTTGAAATGAATATTGGAATGATCAGAAGAAACGAGTTGAAATAATGGTTTATTTCTATTGCAGGAAATGATCAGAAAACACGAAAAGATGAAAATAAAAGTAGCCTGAAATTTCATTTAAAACCTTTACGTAGGCAAATGTCATGCCTCGAACAAATCTACAAAAAAATAGCGTCCATGTTCCTAATTGGCATAGTTTTGCGTACTTATAAAACTAAAATATTACATCATGAAAAAATTATTGTTGATAGTGGCAATTGCCTGTTTTACTTTTGCATGTAATGATGGCTCCAAGTCATCAACGACTACTACGGATACGGCCACCGTTGCGCCTGCCGCAACACCTGCTGCCGATTCTTCAACTGCTGCGACCACACCGGCATTGAAGGATGGATTGATGACATTGAAAGATGGCAAAGTGTTGGTTCTAAAAGCTGGCAGTTGGGTACCTTTGGAAGCCCCGGTAACAACTACCAATGGTCGTAAGGTGTCATTAAATGGAGAAATAACCAAAGGAGATAAGAAAAGAAAATTGGAAGAAGGTTGGAAGATTGACCCGGACGGCCAGATCACTGATAAAGATGGCAAACTGGTTGATACCAGCGGTTGGGATTAATAAAATTTCATATAAATAATAAAAAAAGTCATCATGCCATGCGTGATGGCTTTTTTTATTTTATCACGGTGTAGTTGCCTACGTAGATTTTTGAATTATTATGAAAGGTTTGCCAGGAATGCCAGAATTCATTGTAAGACTGGACCTGCAAAAGCTTCTTGCCTTTTAGCAATCCGCCGATGCATACACCGTCCATATTCCAGGTCGAATTTGTTTTTTCATCAATCAACAAATCGTTATTGCCTGCGATTTGAAAACTGAGCACCGAATCATTTACCCGGCGGTCATATACATGAAAAGAAGTGGAGTCATTTTCGATGGTTAACAGGATCGGCAGTCTGTCCACCGAATCCTGGATAATTCTTTTCTGCACCAGTTCATTCCAGTCATATGCTTTGGAAGAAAAATTATTCTTCACACCAACGATCCATGATTTGGGTTCCCAGGATTCAGTATCCCTTCTCACCAGGCTACTCAGCATCGTGCCCCTGTCATAATCTTCCAGCTTGAAATAATTATCCATGAATATGGTATCCGGTTTCATCACCAGGGACTCCGGATATTCCCTGAGCCATGCATCCCAGGTCAGTTGCGTTGACGGAAATTCTTTTAACTGATAACCTTTCAGCGGACCTGCGATCGCCGTTCCCGTTGCCTGCTGCCACCAGCTCTTGGTTGTAGCGTCTTCAAATACTGCATTGAAATGATCCATACCGACGAGACGAAAAGATTCCAGTTTTCCATTCACGATCGGACTGTATACGCGACCTGACCGGCAAACTGTGCAGTAGGTGATCATCACCGGAGTTTTTCCAATCGTGTCCATCACCTGGTGATGATATCCGATCAATTGTATGGGATAGGCTTTTGCCTTACCGCCGATCACTACGCCAATAATTAATTTCGATTTTTCCATTGCGCTGTTGGACGCGACGGTGAAGTATTTATTTACAGGCTGATGAAAAATATTTTCAGCCTGCAAACGAAAATTGAAAATGAAAAATACGATGGCATAGGATCCCATGATCAATGATAAAAATATTTTTTCCCAGGTTCTGCCATTTCTAAAAACACTGATCAGGGCAAAAAACAGGAGAAACAACGCAAGTATCCGGATCCATACAATGGATTGATCCAGCCAGTATGCAAAGGAAACGGTATTATTCACCTGGCTGCCCGGAAAGGGCATTACAAAATAAACGCGTAATATTTCAGCTGAAAACAGGAGGAGGAGCGCCATGAAAAGAATCAGGCGTTTCACATAAAAGGGGATTTTCTCGGAAAATGCAAAAGCAGGCTTTAGCGTAATGGCAGCAGCAATTCGTTTCACAGTCGTTTGGCTAATTGTGGCAGGTAAGTTAAGGCAAATTGGCAAGGAAAACAAGGGGCGGAGGCATGAAGCTGGAGGCTTGAGGCTTGAAGTGTGAAACGCTGCAGAATCGCTAGTGCCTGATGACGGAGTCCGTTCTGACCTTCTGGTCACTGTTACGATTGAGGGTATCGGCCGCATTGCCTCCATTTGCTGACCCCGGACCAGGCTGTACAGGCTGACTACCTGATGAATCGGTATTTCCTACGACGCTGTCTGTCTTGTTGATGACTGGCTTATCGGGATTGTTGCAACTGAAACTGACGATAGCCACGAACAGGAGGGCCGACAGAAGATAGTTTTTCATAAATCTTTTTACTAATACGTAGAAAAATTGTGCCATGGGGCTCCATTCATCCATTTAAAAGGTCGTTCGGCGGTTGAATGATTTCCGCATATTTCTATCCGTTAGATTTGAAAACGCGTTAAATGATCATCATTTGATGTCTTAAAATTATATAAACTAAAAACATATATATGCGGTTCCTTAATCTTCTCCTCTCTTTTAGCGTCCTGGTTCTCTTTACCCGCTGTTCAGGTCAGTCAAATTCCGCTGTTGAAGACCAAAAAAAGGCCTACGACTCACTCGCCAAAACAGCCCCCCGGGGTGAAGCTCCCAGCGCGGCCATTTTTCTAAAGGCCACGGTTAACGGAAAACCCTGGACGGCGACCCGTGTATTCCGGGAACCCGACGCACGCAGCAGCTATTATCTGGTTTCCGGAGAAAGCAATGGAATGACGATCGGATTTAATGTTTACCATGCACATATGAAAGAAGGAGATGTCAAGGACTTCGGGGCAAATCTTGCCTACCTGCTGGATGGTGAGAAAAGTTATGATGGCTCCAGGGCGGGAAAAGTAACGATCACCAAAGTGGATGATGATGGCTTTGAAGGTAATTTTTATTTTACCGCAAGTTCTACCGATCACCCGGAAGTATACAAAGTGACCAGCGGGTCTTTCAGGAGTCCCTGGCCGGGGAAAAAATAAATAGAAGTATTCAATGCAATGGAAATAGATTATCAAAAATCTGTAAATTTAATAAGATCCCAGGCTGTTGAAATTCGACACATATATTCCCTGCGATATATTAAAGCCTTATATCAGAATACTGGCTATTTCAGAATCGGAAATGGAAAGTACTTTTAAGGTTTTGCCCGGTACTGAGGTTGTAATCGGATTTCAATTTCGGGGCGCCCTATCCTATATTGAAAATAATCGGGAAACACCGTTATCCAACTCCGGTCTGACCGGATTAAATGATAGCTACCGGCTGTTTCATAACACTGCCGGTACAGGAACGGTGCTCGTGTATTTTAGGGAAGCGGCAGCATCTGCCTTCTTCAGGCAACCCATCCATGAACTCTTTAAAGAAAGTATTTCTCTGGACAATTTTATGCTGAGGTCCGAATTACTTATACTCGAAGAAAAACTTCAGGCATCGAAATCAGATAAGGAAAAGATATCTATCATTGAAGATTTCCTGATTTCGAAATTAAATCCCTGCGTTCTGGATCCTTTAATTCTGTCTGCGATTTCTCTAATCTATAAAAGCAAGGGAAATATCCGGATTAAGGAATTGGTCCATGAACTGCGTATCAGCCAGAGCCCACTGGAAAAGCGATTTCGGAAAGTAGTCGGCACCAGCCCGAAGAAATTTTCATCGTTAGTGCGTTTTAAAAATACCATCGCCAGTTACAGGCATCAGAACTACCTGACTAACCTGGGTTATGAAGCAGGTTTTTATGACCAGGCGCATTTTATAAAGGAATTCAGAAACTTTACCGGTGACAATCCGGAAATATTCTTCGGTCAGCAATAAAAAAACGATTTTTTACAATTCCACAGATTGTGTTCATGAGATCTTTGTGATGATCAAAAATCAATAATCCAAAAATCAATCATCATGTTTACAATCGATCAGATTAATTCGGCGCACTCCAAAGTAAAATCAGGTGCAGACTATCCCAACTACGTTCAGGAAATCATCAGGCTGGGGGTGACTGGCTATGAGACCTATGTTGAAGATGGAAATGCGATTTATTTCGGTAACGAAAATGAACGTATTGAATCCGGTCCAAAATATAAACGGCTTACCGTTAACGATAAATCGGATAAAGATAAATTCCAGACAGACCTGAAGGCGCATCAGGAAGGGAAGACCAATTTTCCCGGATTTTGTCTGGATGCCGCTCATTCAGGTATAGAGAAATGGATAGTCAATATGTCCGCCATGACCTGCACCTATTTAGATAAGACAGGAAAAATGCTTGTCCGCGAAACGATCCCCTCGCCATAGTCACCAGACAGTCTATCATCGTCCAATCTTTTGTGGGGAGATGTGGCTGATTCCTAGAGCATTACCCTATAAATCTTTTTGATTTTATACGATAATATTTAACGGCTCAGGGCGTTTTTATACGGAATATTGATTCTATTTTAACCTATGTGTCCAATCCTTAAAACCCTTATCATGGCCCTGCTGACGGCCGGCGCCATGAACCATCAAACCCTGTCCGCACAAAATACTCCGGTCACCAACGCCGAGGCTGAAAAACTATCTATTCAGCTGGAGGAATCTATAAACAAAGGAGATCCGGAGCTTCTCAACCATCTGATCTATTTTCCCGGATTTATTGAAAGAACCGGATCAAAAAGCCCTTTGAGAGATAACGTGGATACACTCACCAAAATCGCCAATGGCTTTGGTTTATTCCAGATCGGTAATCGAACACTTGAAATCACGAAAAACGGAAGCTACAGGTTGGTGCACGGTTTTCTTCAGCATGAAGAAATGCACCTTCTGTTCCGGGCCTTCGGTGATGGCGGACTCAATTACCAGGATATCACTGTTATAAAAGTAAAGGACTCCATCCGGGTTGTTGATATTTTGTCTTATCAGCTGGGTGAATCTTATACAAGACTGTTTTCATACCTGATCCAGGAGATAGGAACACCCGACGCTCATTCTTCGATGACATCCAGGGAGAAATACGGGGCAATTTTCGAAAATGCATTTAGTCATAAAAACTACAGCGTAGCAAAATCTACCTTCGAGAAATTCGACGATCAGACCCAGAACGATAAGCATCTCTCCTTTCAGTATATGTTGGCCTGTCAACAACTCAACGAAAAATCATTCAGGAAATCCGTGGACCGTTATATCTCCCTATTTCCGGAAGAACCTACACCTTATATGCTCATGATGAAAGAGTATGCCGATACCAAGGAATACAAAGATTACAGCCAGGCGATCGACAAACTGGATACACTGCTGCATTTCGATCCTTTCCTGGATTATTTAAGGGGGAATGTTGTAATGAAATTAGGCGACTTACAGACTGCTCTGCATTTCTACCAGGAAACGTTTGATTATGATCCGGGTATCTGGCAGAATACTGAAAAGCTCGTGGCCTGCAAAGTCGTCAACAACGAACTGGTGCAAGCCAATGAAGCGATCAACCTTTACACCCATACGCCGGGATATCGAAAGGAACTGGTCGAAACGCTATATGCGGATTATCCCGCGTTAAAATAGGAGTTGATCTACTGCCCCTGCCAACCTACAAAGGCCAGAATCATTACGCCTGTCAAAAGTGCTGCTGCAATTAAATAGATGATGACTGTTTCGCCAACATGTAGTGAATGTGGTTTTTTCATAAATTCGGATTACGTCATATAATATTATTCATGTGCGCAATATATAACGACAACTATGATGCCAGAATCTGTTTCACAAATCATTCATTATAAATGAGTTACGCAGGCAAAAGTCGATAGCAAATGACTAAAACCCAAGTCGAATGAGACGGAGAAAAAATGCCTGTTTTATATGCTTTCATCTGCATTTTAAATTTATTGAAACACGGTGCCCTATAACAAAAAATTGCAACCTGATTCTTTGTATTTAGATTGAATTTGCCAAATGATACCTTTTACTTATCAATATAAAGGGGAAACAGTCGAATCCCTTTTTGCCATTTCAGTAGATAAGGGCGATGTCCGCATTAAAGTAAAGCTTGGTACCGCCCTGTGGTTTACGATCGCTCCTTTCGGTTTCACCGCTCCCGGCGAAAAGATCATCTGGTTGCAATCCAATAAAGAAGGTGAAATCGTTCAACCCCACGACCTTGTACAAGCGATCGGAGAAGGCATTGAAGCGACTGGATGGGAAAAATAGAGTAAGATACTTCCCGTAAATCTACTTCAACCTATCGCAATTCCTGATTGAGTTTAACATTTTGGAAAATTGGGCCCGTCTGGTTTTCTGATACGCGGGTTCCCAGCGGTTCATCAGTTTCAAGATATTCTAACTGACCCGCGAGGGTAATCAATGGGCGCCTTTCGGCAGCCCTTTTTAATTAAATCATAAAATATATTTGCGTAACTCAAAAGTTACTTATACATTTGGGTAACTTAAAAGTTACACATTATGGCAGCAAGCATTAAACATCAATTATTCTTCCCACATCCGCCGGCGGCCGTTTGGGAATACCTGACCAACGCCGAGTTAATGGGGTTATGGCTGATGAAAAACGATTTTCAGCCGGTTGTAGGGCATGAGTTCAGTTTCCGGTCAACCCCGGTACCCAGTCTCGATTTTGACGGAATCGTCTACTGCAAGGTATTGGAGATCGTTCCCCTTAAAAAACTTTCCTATTCATGGAAGCTCGGCCCGGGCGATGGAACGATCAACGTTGAATCGGTAGTGAAGTGGGAATTACGGCCAAAAGATAAAGGCACCGAGCTTTCACTGGATCATGGTGGTTTTTCGGAAATGAAAAACCGTGGCATATTCAATGCGATGAACGAGGGCTGGCTTAAAAATATGCACAAGATTGCCGATCACTTAAAAAATGCAGACAATGGCAAAACCAACGTTTGACGCATTCCAGGTAATTGCCGACCCGAGCCGCAGGCAAATGCTAAGGCTGCTTTCAAAGGAAAGCCGGACCATCAACAGCCTGGCCGAAAATTTCGACATGAGCCGCCCGGCGGTTTCAAAACACATTAAAATACTGTATGGCGCAGGGTTTATTTCGATAGAGGACATCGGGCGGGAAAGGCATTGCATGCTGAAACAGGATGGGTTCAACGCCCTGCATAAGTGGCTCAAATACTTTGATCAGTTCTGGACATCGAAACTGAAGAATCTGGAAAACTTATTAAATAAAAAATTACCCAACTAAAAAATTTATCACTATTCACAATTAAAAATTAAATCAAAATGAATCAGCAAAATTATCAGAGCAGCATAGCTGCAGACTTTACACCCCGCGAGGCGTTCGAAGCCATTAACCAGGTTAATCAATGGTGGGCAAAAAACTTTGAAGGCAGCGCCGAAAAATTAAATGATGTTTTTACCGTACATTTCGGCGAAACATTTGTAACATTTAAAGTAATTAAAAACATACCCGAAAAAAAGATCGCATGGTATGTTACGGATTGCTGGCTGCCATGGCTGAAGGACAAAAAGGAGTGGAACGGAACTACGGTGCAGTTTGAAATTGTTCCTTTGGATGATGAGACACAGATTACAATGACGCATATCGGCCTGGTTCCGGAAGTAGAATGTTTTGGCGCCTGCGAAGCAGGCTGGAACAAACATTTCAAAGGAAGTTTGCTTAAACTGTTAACAGAACACGCTGGCGTTCCGCAATAATAAAACAGTCGTTTCTGCTACAGGGTTATTAAAGACTGGCTGTTCAACTTTATAACTGGCCATTGGTAATCATTGTAGCGGATGTACCAATACAATATATAAAGGTAACCCCTAATACCTGACAATTTCATTTTGCGGGCTGGAGTAAACTATAAAAGAATCAGGCATCCGGAATTTCCGGCTCGACCAACTTAACCAATTTCTCTAAAGATTCCTGCCAACCCAAATAACACATTTCCGCGGGTATCATATCAGGAATACCTTCCTGCGTAACTTTTAATTCCGTACCCACTAAAACTTTTTTGAGCCAAACAGAAGTAATCATTTCACCAGGAAGATTGGGGTCATCAAATTGATCTGTATATTTTAAAAACTCATTGGGCTTAATCTCAACATATTTACCACCGAATGAGTGACTTTTACCAGTGGTAAAATTTTGAAATGACATTTTATAAGTTCCTCCCGCTTTCACATTTATTTCATGCACGGTACAAAGGAAACCAAACGGAGGCAACCAGGATGCCAATGCATTGGCCTCAGTGAACGCGCGATAAACTTTTTCAGGAGAGGCTTTCAGAACTCTGTGTAACGAAACACTGTTTGACATAAATTTTTGTTTTAAATGACCCTTTTGATTGCGCTGATAAATATAATTGTTTCAGCAAAGATCTTGCCCGGGGTCACCGAAACCAGGTTATTTGTAACGCAACAACAAAAAGGTTGTGTAAATAATTCTGCAATAAGTTCCAACGGTTCGTACCGCCCGAATAATACGTTAACTTAGATATTGCGAGCCAGAACCAGAATAAACTAAACTTCGATTTCTATAAAACAAGCCATATGAACAAAAGCATGATTCTGCTGCTTTTCTTTTTCCTTCCCGCATTTTATACCAGCGCACAAAAAATTACTTTAACCGCAGATCAGATCAAGGTACTGACTCCTGACTGGAGCGGAGAACGCTTCCCCGACGGGCGACCGAAAGTCAGTGACCGGCTCCTGGACCGGCTGAAAAATGTTTCTATGGAAGAAGCCTGGGGTTACCTGCGAAACAAGGGTTATCAAAACCAGTTTGAGGGAGACTGGATGGTCATCCGGCCCGACTCGGTGATGACCGGCCGCGCAGTGACCGCTCAGTACCTGCCCCTGCGACCTGACTATGATAAAATAATAAAAGACCTGGGCAAGACAGAGGGTCGGATCGGATCAACCAATTCATGGCCGATCGATGTATTGAAGGAGGGAGATATTTATGTAGCGGACAGTTATGGTAAAGTGGTGGACGGCACTTTAATCGGAGACAACCTGGGCAATGCGATTTATGCCCATTCTCACCGGGGCGTGGTATTTTATGGTTCGGTCAGGGATGTTGAAGGGCTTGAAGAGATCAATGGATTCAATGGCTGGATAAAAGGTTATGATCCTTCGTATATCCAGCAGATGATGCTGGGTAGCATCAATATGCCGGTCAGGATTGGCCGGGCAACGGTTCTTCCGGGAGATGTGGTGCTGGCAAAAAAAGGCGGTGTCGTTTTTATTCCTCCGCAATTCCTGCAGGATCTCGTTCAGAATTCGGAGTTCGTGCAGCTGAGAGATGATTTCGGACATCAGCGCCTACGTGAAGGAAAATATACGCCGGGGCAGATTGACCAGCAATGGTCTGAAGAAATAAAAAAGGATTTCTTACAATGGCTCGATACCAAAAAGAATCTTCCCATGTCAAGAAAAGAACTGGACGATTACATGAAGGACAGAAGCTGGTAACCCGAGCTATACTTCCATTCTTCCATACTTCCATTCTTCCATACTAAAATTACGAACATGACACCATCTAAAAAGTTTCTGCAGAAAATCGGATTGAAAGATCCCGAAGCGAAGGCAGAACCGAATGCTGAAAAAGATTCAATAAAAGAAAACAGCCGTCGTGGTTTTTTAAAAAAATCTGCCTTTGGCGGAATTACCCTGGGCGGAGCTTTTCTTTTTACGCCCATTGAAGAACTGATCGCGCAGAGCACGCAAAAAGTCAAACGATTCTCCGGTCCCTCTGATTTGCAGATCACCGATATGCGTTATTGCATCATACAAAACGTGGGTCGTACGCCCATCATCCGCATCGATACCAACCAGGGTATTTATGGTTTGGGTGAAGTGAGGGATGGTGCCGATGAACGTTATGCACTGATGCTGAAGAGCCGACTGCTCGGGCAAAATCCCTGTAATGTGGAAATGCTTTTCAAAACAATCAAACAATTTGGCGGTCCGGCCCGCCAGGGTGGTGGCGTGAGCGGCGTGGAAATGGCACTTTGGGATCTTTGCGGAAAAGCCTATAATGTTCCGTGCTGGCAATTACTCGGAGGCCGCTATCGCGATAAAGTGAGAATGTATGCCGACACACCCGAGGCTCCGACACTGGATGAATTTAAATTAAAAATAAAACACCGGCTTGAAGTTCAGGGCATGACCTGGTTGAAAATGGATATCTCCATCGGTGAAGTAAAAAACATTCCGGGCGCTTTGAACAACAGTAAATTCTGGGGCGCGAACCTGGCACAGTGGAACGGTGGGTACATGGATTATGCGAATACAGAACATCCATTCACCGGCATTCAGATCAATGACAAGGGCCTGGACGCCATGGCCAATATCATCAGTGAAGTGCGTTCTGTAGTAGGATATGAGATTCCGCTTTCTTCTGATCATTACGGCCATTTTGATCTGAACAATGCCATCCGATTTGGAAGAAAAGTAGAACCCTATCGCCTGGCCTGGCTGGAGGATATGGTTCCCTGGCAATACCCGGAGCAATTTAAAACCATCTCTGATGCATTAGAGACTCCGATATTGACGGGAGAAGATATTTATCTGCTGAGCGGATTTAAACCGCTCATCGATATCCATGCCGTCGACATTGTGCATCCGGATCTGGCAACCGCCGGTGGTTTGATGGAAACAAAAAGAATCGGTGACTATGCCGAAGAACACGGCGTGGCCATGGCCATGCATTTTGCGGGAACTCCGGTTTCCTTTATGGCCAGTGTGCATTGCGCTGCAGCCACCCAAAACTTCCTGGCCCTGGAACATCACTCACTCGACAGCGAATGGTGGGACAGCCTGGTGAAAACCACCGATGGCAGGAAATTATTTGAAAAAGGATTCGCCAATGTTCCCCTCACCGCGCCTGGCCTTGGAATAGAACTGGTGGATGAAGAATGTAAAAAACATCTTTTGCCAACAGATAAATCTTATTTCGCCCCAACGCCTGACTGGAATGATAAGCGTTCCCATGACAGGCCCTGGAGTTAGCTGCGGATTTGTACTAAAATAAAAACAGAAAAATGTTATTAACTAAGTGGCCCAGTATTTTTTATATTCTTAAAAAAACAAAAGTTGAATTCTTTTATACACTAGTCATTGCATTAATCGTTTCCGTTTCAACCTATCGGGTTGACTCATTCATTCCAAATATGCCAATTAATGTTCCGGCATTTCTTGGAACAGCCATTTCCGTTCTTTTATCATTCAAACTCAGTCAGTCGTACGACCGCTGGTGGGAAGCGCGAAAAATATGGGGAACGATTGTAAATGAAAGCAGGTCTTTTACGCTGCAATTGCAATCTTTTGTCATGCAGGGCAATGACCTTGTAATAAGACAACTGGCGCTAAGGCATATTGCCTGGTGCTACTGTTTAGGACAATCGTTAAGGGGGCTGGACCCGTTAGAGAACTTAGGAAAGTACATTTCAGAAGATGATATAAAAAAAATCAGCACGCAAAACAATAAACCCCTGGCACTTCTGCAGTTAACCAGTCTGCAGATAGCAGAACTGAAAAATAATGGAAAACTGGATATTTTTAGCCACCTACATATTAATACGACTTTGACAAATTTTTCAACTGCCATGGGAATGGCGGAAAGAATAAAAAGCACCGTTTTCCCGGTAACATATCGTGTTTTTCTACATTTAATGATCTATTTATTTGTCATTACCCTTTCCATTTCATTAGGCGTAGTCAAACCTGTATTTGAAATACCTCTTTTAGTAATCATATCTTCCGGATTTTTCGTGCTGGAAAAGACAGCGACACTTTTACAGGATCCATTTGAAAACAAACCAACGGATACGGCCATGACAACGATAGCGACTAATATTGAAATTAATATAAAGCAATTATTGAAAGAAGGGGAGATACCCAAACCACTTAAACCCCATAGCTTTTATTCACTTTGAGTACGGATGGATTTACTTAACAGGCATATAAAAATATTGTTATTCGCATTCATCGGATGCAATGTCTCATTTGCGCAATCTGTTTCAAAAAGCGAGGGGAACATTACCGAGCGGAGACAGATTGCGATGGCCATGGAACAATCCCTCAAACATGATTTGCTCGATATCTATTATCCCCGCACACTGGATACCGTATATGGCGGTTTTCTTTCCAGCTTCACCTATGATTTTAAACCCACAGGTAGTCAGGAGAAAATGATCGTTACACAGAGCCGCCATACCTGGACCAATTCAAAAGCCGCATTGCGATACCCTGAAAAAAAATATTATCGAACAGATGCAATTGCCGGATTTCATTTTCTTGCTGATGTGATGTGGGATAAACAATATGGTGGGTTCTATACTCTCGTAATCCGAAAGGGAGAAATCCCTCCGGGTGATCCGGCCGACAAAAATGCTTATGGAAACGCGTTTGCCATATATTCATTGGCTGCTTACTACCAGTTAACCGGCGATGACTCTGCTCTCGCCCTGGCCAAAAAAACTTTCTATTGGCTGGAGGCACATAGTCACGATTCCCTGCACAAAGGATATTTCCAGCACCTGAAGCGGAATGGCGAGCCCATCAGACGAGCAATGAATACGCCTGTTACTGTCGAAACAGGCTATAAGGATCAGAACAGCTCTATACACCTGCTGGAAGCACTGACCGCATTGTATGAAATATGGAAAGATCCGTTAGTCCGGGAGCGCCTGCAGGAAATGCTTTTCCTCATCCGCGATACCATCATTACGACCAGGGGAAACCTGGGACTTTTTTTTACATGGGACTGGAAGCCGGTTTCTGTAAAAGACTCCAGCCGCGATTTTATTCTGCATCATCATAACCTGGATTATGTTTCATTCGGGCACGATGTGGAAACCGCTTATCTCATGCTGGAATCTTCCAGGGCACTGGGGTTTAAAAATGATTCCATCACCCTGATGACCGGCAAAAAGATGGTCGATCATGCACTAAAAAACGGTTGGGATAAGCAGGTCGGCGGATTTTATGACGAAGGATTTTACTTCACAGGCGATTCCGGTATTACCATTCTGAAAGAAAGCAAAAACTGGTGGGCACAGGCCGAGGGCCTAAACACACTTCTGCTGATGTCAGATTATTTTCCCAATGACCCGCATCACTATTTTGAAAAATTTAAAACTCTCTGGACCTATACACAGACTTACCTGATCGATCATCAGTGGGGCGACTGGTACGACGAAGGTCTCGACAAA
>Ga0209863_10000223_pt1 | contig 34892 bp, 30 predicted proteins | sample OrgsoiDNA2013046_FD_185796 | JGI IMG/M metagenome (GOLD analysis project Ga0209863, IMG submission 185796) | Permafrost soil microbial communities from the Arctic, to analyse light accelerated degradation of dissolved organic matter (DOM) -... | ecosystem: Environmental > Terrestrial > Soil >...
ACCTTTATTCGGAATTTAAAAACGGTTATCCTGCGGGGGGCCGCATTGAATATGTGCGTCTTTTCAGCCTGGTTGCAATTTTCATTTTACTGATCGCCTGCATCAATTTTATGAACCTGACCACGGCACGTTCCGTAAACCGTGCAAAAGAAATCGGAGTCCGGAAAGTAATGGGTGCCCTGCGGTCACTTCTCATCAGGCAATTCATCGGAGAAGCTATCCTGCTGGCGATGATCTCGATGACGCTGGCCCTGATTCTGACAAGTCTTGCACTGCCTGCATTTAATCAGCTGACCGGAAAAGAAATCACAGTTCCTTTTAGCAGTTTCGGTTTTTGGTTAGGCATTTCAGAACTTTCCCTGCTTACCGGTATATTCTCCGGCAGTTATCCCGCTTTTTTCCTGTCTGCGTTTAATCCGATCCAGGTTTTGAAAGGTACGCTCAAAAGCGGGCTCAGGGCAGTGTGGTTCCGCAAAGGGCTCGTGGTATTTCAATTCGTATTATCGATCGTATTAATCATCTCCACCATTTTGATTTCCCGGCAGATCCACTTTGTGCAAAATGCCAACATCGGGTATAACCGCGAAAACCTGTTATATATTCCAATTGAAGGAACATTGTCCGACAAGCTGGATGTATTTCATAGTGAAGCATTGAAACTCCCGGGTATCATGAATGTCAGTGCACTGACCGAAGATCCCACCGAAATGAACAACGGTATTCTTTCCATCGGCTGGGTTGGAAAAGATCCCAACGAACATGTTCGGTTCATTCATGATGCCATCGGTCCGGATTTTATGGGCACCATGAAATTACAAATGGTCGCCGGCCGTGCGTTTCCATCCGATGGTTCCTTTGATTCACTGGGTAGTATCATTAATGAAACTGCCGCAAAACTGATGGGTTATAAAGATCCTATTGGTAAACCCATATTCTTTGGCAACTTCCAGGATCATATCGTAGGGGTTGTACGCGATTTTCATTTCCGCTCCCTGCACGATCCGATTCAACCCCTGGTCCTGAAAATGGGAAAAAATAACTGGTATTCCACCGCGCTCGTCCGCACGCAGAACGGAAAAACAAAAGAGGCGCTCGCGGGTTTGAAAAAACTTTGTAAAGAACTCAATCCCCAATTTCCCTTCACATATAAATTCTCTGACGAGGAATATGCAAAACTGTACAGGAGCGATGAAGTGATCGGAAGTCTGTCGGTCATTTTTGCCGTGCTCGCCATTTTTATTTCCTGCCTGGGTCTGCTGGGACTATCCATTTTCACTGCATCACAACGGGTCAGGGAGATCGGTGTCCGCAAAGTGCTCGGGGCCAGTGTGTCCTCTTTGTTTGCCTTATTATCGAAGGAGTTTTTACTGTTGGTCGGCCTGGCATTTTTTATAGCAGCACCGTTGGGATGGTGGGCGATGGATCACTGGCTCAATAATTTTTCTTATCGCGCACCGGTTCCCTGGTGGGTATTCGGAATATCGGGTGCACTGGCCATGCTGATTGCGTTGGCAACCGTTTGTATTCAGGCCCTGAAGAGTGCGAATGCGAATCCGGTAAATAGTTTGCGAAGTGAATAACATATCAAGCTTAACGCTTAACGCCTTGGTTGTATAATTGTCAAATCTGTTGTATGATAAAAAATTATTTCAAGATCGCGTGGAGGAACCTGGTAAAAAACAAGGCCGATTCAACCATCAATATCATCGGTTTATCCATTGGCATGGCCGCCTGCCTGCTGATCCTGGAGTTTGTGAGTTTTGAACTGAGTTACGACCGGTTTAATAAAAATGCCCCTGATATTTACCGGGTAACAAATGACCGTTACCAGAATGGTAAACTAACCCAGCATGGTACCATCACCTATTCTGCTGTGGGACCGGCAATGAAGGCCGACTTTCCCGAAATCCAGAACAATACCCGTGTTGAGCCCATAGGAACTCTTATCCTGACCCATGATGATAAAAAATTTCAGGTTAAGAATGGCATATTAGTGGACAATGAATTTCTTTCCATTTTTTCTTATCCCCTGCTCGCGGGAAATGCAAAAACGGCTTTGCGCGATCCAAACACAATCATTCTTTCCGAATCACTGGCCCGTAAAATATTTCCAATAAGAGACAATGATTTTTCCTCCGTCGTTGGAAAAACCCTTCAGATTGCCCGTGATTCTCTCCCGTATATAATAACCGGCATTTGTAAGGATGTCCCCGAAAATTCGCATTTGCAATTTGATTTACTGGGTTCTTATATTACGCTGTATACTCAAAAAGATCCTTACAAAGAAGCAGAATATGATTTTACCGATTCCGATTTCTGGCACTATATTCAATTGAAACATGGAACGGATTATAAGGCGCTGGAAGCGAAATTTGCTGCGTTCAGCAAACTCCATTTCCAGGGAAATAAAATTTCCGGCAACGACGAAAAATTTTTACTGCAGCCCCTTTTACAGGCCCATCTGTATTCTGATTACGAATATGAAATTGGCAGGACGGGCAGCTCCACAGCCGTCTGGGGGATGCTTATTATTGCCATGCTTATTATTATCATTGCCTGGGTAAATTATATCAACCTGACCACGGCACGGTCCATGAACCGGGCAAAGGAAGTCGGCATCAGAAAAGTTTCGGGCGCCACTCGTCGCCAGTTGGTATGGCAATTTCTGACCGAGTCATTTTTAATGAACCTGATCGCATTGGGAATGTCCCTGATCATTATTTATTTTGTTCAGAACGGATTCAATGTTCTGATCGAAAGGCAACTCAGCCTTTCCTATTTGTTTTCTCATGATATTAGCGGGCTCAACATTAAAGGAATGGTTATTATTGGAATTCTGGCGGGCATCCTGGTCTCCGGATTTTATCCGGCCTTCGTGCTTTCTTCCTTCAAACCCATCCTGGTGCTAAAAGGGAAATTCAGCCAGTCCGGCAAAGGAGTATTTCTTAGACAATTTCTGGTAACGGCCCAGTTTGCTGCAACAGTCGCATTGATCATCGGCTCCATTGTTGTGTACAGGCAGATTCGCTTTCTGAATAAACAAAAGCTGGGCATGGATCTATCGCATGTAATGATTGTCAAACCTCCCGTACTCTCATCTTTTGATTCCAGTTTTATTGTTCATGAAAACAGTTTCAAAGAAGAACTCAGTCAAATTCCCGGAGTGGCCGGCGCGGCCACTTCCAGCCGGGTAGCGGGCGATGAACCGGCCAGGGCGTTTAACGTGCACCGGACCGACCAGCATACAGACTTAAAAATAACGATCAGGAATTTCGGAGTGGATTATAATTTTTTCGACCTGTACGGAATTCCACTGGTAGCCGGAAGGAACTTCGCACCAACTGATTATAATGCGGATTTTCACAAACTGCACAATATCATTATTACTGAATTTGCTGTAAAATCCCTGGCCTTTGTTTCGAATGAAGAAGCGCTGGGTAAGAACCTGGTTGTTTATGGAAATAATTGGAATATCATTGGCGTGGTGAAAGACTTTCATCAGAAGTCACTACACTATGCGATCGAACCGATTATGTTTGTGCCGACATACGGCACGGATAATCAGATTTCGGTAAAATTGACCACAAAAGATCCGTCCCCGACTATCGCCGCAATCAAATCAAAATTCAATTCCTTTTTCCCGGGGAATCTTTTTGATTATGAATTTATTGACGACCGGTATAATGCTCTTTATAAAAATGATCTGTTGTTCGGAAAAGCATTTGCCCTTTTTGCCGGATTCGCCATATGCATAGCCTGTCTTGGACTATTTGGACTTTCTCTGTTCACTACGGCACAACGGACAAAGGAAATCGGGGTCCGCAAGGTATTGGGTGCGTCTATTTCAAATATCATTTTTTTATTGTCGAAGGATTATATCCGGTTGATTGTAATCTCGTTGCTGATCGCATCCCCGGTTGCCTGGCTCATAATGAATAATTGGCTGCAGGGTTTTGCCTATCGCATACCGATCAGTTGGTGGATCTTCCCTTCCGCCGGACTGCTTGCCTTTTTTATTGCGCTGGGAACCATTAGTCTTCAGACCATGAAAGCGGCGGGAGCGAATCCGGTGAATAGTTTACGAAGTGAATGATTATCGATGACGGTTGGCGGTTGGCGGTTGACGGAGGCTTAAAATAAATTGGAAAAAAATCAATCAAATGATAAAAAATTATTTCAAAACCGCCTGGAGGAACCTGCTAAAAAATAAAGCACATTCCCTCATCAACATTGTCGGTCTTTCTGTTGGTATGGCCGTGGCGATGAGTATCGGCCTTTGGATCTGGGACGAACTATCCTACGATAAAGACAATCCGAACTACAAACAAATCGCGCAGATATTTCAGAATAATAGCCTCAACGGAGAAAAGGGAACATGGACCTCCATGCCCCTTCCCCTGGGCGCGGAACTGAGAAAACTCTACGGAGGCGATTTCAAATATGTGGTCATGTCTTCCTGGACGGAATCGCATTTCCTGACCACGGGAGATAAAAAAGTAACCCGGGAGGGCAACTTTTTCGAACCCCAGGCGCCGGACATGCTGCAGTTGAAAATGCTCAGGGGTACCCGCGGCGGACTAAAAGAAACATTCTCCATTTTGCTTTCCGCATCCACCGCAAAGGCCCTGTTCGGAAATGAGGATCCGATGAACAAAGTAATCCGCATGGATGATAAAGTGAATGCAAAAGTTACCGGTGTATATGAAAATCTTCCCAGGAATTCCAGTTTTGCAAACACGACATTTATTTGTCCCTGGAACTTTAAAATTTACAAGGACCCCTACATGTCCAGAATGGACTGGGGCAACAACGCCTTTCAGATTTTTGTTCAGATTGCCGATAACGCGAACATGCAGGCGGTCTCAAAAAAAATTAAGGACGCCAAACTTCGCAAAGTAGCGCCGGAGGACAGAAGATATAAACCGGAGCTCTTTCTTCATCCCATGAGTAAATGGCATCTATACGGAGAATTTAAGAATGGGGTGAATACCGGAGGCAGTATTCAGTATGTCTGGTTGTTTGGCATCATCGGTGTTTTTGTGCTGATCCTTGCCTGTATCAATTTTATGAATCTCAGCACGGCGCGCTCACAAAAAAGAGCGCGGGAAGTGGGCATTCGAAAAGCCGTCGGATCACTTCGTCAACAATTGATCTGGCAATTTTATATGGAATCCATCATGGTTTCTTTTTTTGCCTTTCTCTTCGCCCTGATTTTGGTGGTGATTATGCTGCCCGCATTTAATCTGATTGCGGATAAACAAATGCAGATTCCCTGGAGCAATCTCATTTTCTGGATTTGTTGTCTGGGTTTCACTGCGATGACCGGATTGATCTCGGGAAGTTATCCGGCGCTTTATTTATCATCTTTTCAACCGGTAAAAGTGTTGAAAGGAACTTTCCAGGCCGGAAGATTTGCCGCCATACCCAGAAAGGTATTGGTGGTATTGCAGTTTACGGTTTCGGTCGTTTTGATTATCGGGACGATTGTGGTTTTCCGCCAGATCCAGTTTGCAAAAAGCCGGCCGATCGGGTATGACCGGGACGGACTCGTCATGGTGTTCTTGCTGACACCAGAGATCCACAAACATTTTGAAGCCGTACGAAACGATCTGATCCAATCCGGCGCCATCGCCGAAATAACGGAAGCGGGCAGTCCCACAACGGCCATCTGGTCAACCAACGGCGGTTTTATGTGGAAGGGCAAGGATCAAAACCAGGCCGTGGATTTCCCTAATACGGGTATTACGTATGGATACGGAAAAACGGTGGGTTGGAAATTTGTCGACGGAAGGGATTTTTCGAAATCATTTTCGACAGATACTTCAGCCTTTATTTTAAATGAAACGGCGGCCCGGTTTATCGGATTTAAAAATCCGGTTGGCGAAACCATCACCTGGGAGGGTCATCCGTTTAAAGTAATTGGCGTGGTTAAAGATATGATCGTCGAATCGCCCTACCAGGCCGTCAGGCCACAGCTTTTCCATATTGATACCGACCCGGGTGGCTATGCCATTATAAAATTAAATCCGTCTGCCGGTGCATCCGCTTCATTAGACAAAATAAAAAAGACCTTTGCGGTTTATAGTCCGGCTGAACCCTTCAATTTCCAATTTGTCGATGATGAATATGCAAAAAAATTCGGCAACGAGGAACGTATCGGCAAACTGGCCGGGTTCTTTGCGATACTCGCGGTATTCATCAGCTGCCTGGGCCTTTTTGGAATGGCATCCTTTATGGCTGAACAACGGATCAAGGAAATCGGCGTCAGGAAAGTGTTGGGTGCATCGGTTTTGAATTTATGGGGACTCCTTTCAAAAGATTTTCTTGGCCTCGTGATGGTATCGCTGGTTTTAGCGGTTCCCCTCTCCTTTTATTTTATGACCCACTGGCTCTCTTCTTATACCTATCACAGTGAATTGTCCTGGTGGATCTTCGTGTCGGCTTGCGCCGGCGCCTTGCTCATCACTTTGTTTACGGTAAGTTACCAGGCCATCAAAGCGGCCATGGCAAACCCCGTGATCAGTTTGAAGTCCGAATAAACCTTAAAGCCGAAAGCTTAAAGCGTAAAGCCTAAAACTATCTTTTGGGCTCAGAAGAAGAAAATTCAACATAAAGCGGGAGTTTTGCGATTCAACTATCAGCAATTCCGATCAAATTGAAACTCCAAACGGAACGGGTATCTTTTAAGGCGCTTTCATTAACCGATCTCGAAAATATTCATGCCCTTCTCCAATTGCCGGAAACGGATGAATTCAACACGCTGGGTATTCCCGAAACAATCCACGCGACAGAAAAAATCATCTCTGCATGGATGGATAAAATAAACGAAAATCCGCCGGCGCAATATGTATTTTGCCTGGAACGCAGGGATTCAAATCAGTTTATTGGCATCGTCGGACTGAACCTTCGCGAATCCAAATTCAGCAGCGCGGAAGCCTGGTTTAAGATTCAACCGGTTTATTGGAAACAGGGATTTGCGACGGAGGTTTTGATAAGAATATTGGAATTTGGATTTGATCATTTGCATTTACACCGGATCGAAGCCGGTTGCGCCACAGGGAACCTGGCCTCTGTGCGGGTAATGGAAAAAGCGGGTATGATCCGGGAGGGAACAAAAAGAAAGATTCTGCCCATCCGCGGGGAGTGGTATGACGCTCATGGGTATTCGATATTGCGGGAGGATTTCCAGGCATTCCATAAACGGCGCGGAGCCAGTTAAAAACAATCTTTACATTGTAGCATGAAAATATTTTATGGCGCCCTTTTTCTCGTGGGCCTGAGCCTGCAATCCTGTGCCCAGAATATGGACATGGAAACCTATAATCCGAGGTCCACACTTGTTGTAAAAGAGCATTTAATAACAAAAGCGAAATACCCTTTTATTGACGTACATAATCATCAGTGGGAAATGCCCGATCAGGATTTGAAACCCCTGCTTTCAGACATGAGTTCATTGAACATGGTGGTGATGGTCAACCTGAGCGGAAGAAGTTTTGATATATTTCATGATGACTATGGTGGCAATGTGATGCAGAATGCCGGTATCGAAAAACTGGACCGTTCCCTGTTAAATGTAAAAAACAATGCAAAGGGCAGGATACTGGTTTTTACAAATATTGACTTTAGCGGAATTGACAATCCTTCCTGGACAAAAACGGCCGTTGAGCAACTGGAAAAAGATGTTAAACAGGGAGCCGCGGGGTTAAAGGTTTATAAGGATCTTGGGCTGGAGGTAAAAGACAAAAATGGAAAAAGGATAACGGTCGATGATCCCCGCTTGGATCCCATCTGGGATAAATGCGGCGAACTGCATATTCCGGTATTGATCCACACGGGGGAACCGAGCCCGTTTTTTGACAAAATGGATAATACGAATGAACGATGGCTGGAATTAAAGCTGCATCCTGACCGGGCGAGGCCTTCTTCGAAATACCCCAGCTGGAAAAAAGTAATGGATGAACAGCACCATATTTTTTCAAAACACAGGAACACGATTTTTATTGCGGCGCATTTTGGCTGGCTGGCCAATAACCTGGATGCATTTGGCGCTATGCTGGATACGCTTCCCAATGTGTATACAGAGTTTGCTGCTGTCCTGGAAGAGATTGGGCGCCAGCCGAAGCGTGCGAGAAGTTTTTTTCTAAAGTATCAGGACAGGATTCTGTTTGGGAAGGACACCTGGTCCGTTCCCGAATATGGTTTTTATTTCAGGATGCTGGAAACGGATGATGAGTATTTTCCACCGCTCAGAAAATATCATGCTTTCTGGTATATGTATGGACTGGGATTACCGGACGATGTGCTAAAAAAGGTTTATTACAAGAATGCATTGAAAATATTCCCTCAAATCGACAAATCCCAATTCCCCCAATAATTTCCACACTCCCATACTCCCATACTTTCACACTTGCCTAAGGTTGCTGGATGATCCCGTTTTTCACCGCGTACATAACCAGTCCGGCCATGGATTTGGCGCCGGTCTTGGTTTTGAGTTTGTCGCGGATGGCTTCTACGGTACGCGGGCTGATATCGACCAGGTCGGCTATTTCCTTGGTGGTTTTTTCCTCACACATCATCTTGAGGATGGTCGTCTCCTTTTCGGTGAGGTTTGCCTCCTGGGGCAGGTTGGGTTCCGTGCGGCGGGTCCGCAGGCCCGTTAAAAGGGCTTTATTGGTGAGTTCATTAAAATAAAACTCCTGTTCGTAGCAGGTCTTGATTGCATTGTAAATATTTTCAGAATCGGTGTTTTTGGTGAGGTATGAATTGGCGCCGATTTCCATGAGCTTGGAGATCATGGAATGGTCGTTATGCATGGACAGGATGATCACTTTAATCTGGGGGTACAGTTTCCGGATCTCGGGAAGGGTCGTGATGCCGTCCATGATTGGCATCTGGATGTCCAGGAGTATCACGTCGGGCTCCATATGTTTTAAAAGATTGAGCAGCTGCATGCCGTTGTCGGCTTCTGCAATCAGCTCAACGTCCTTTTTAACGGAGAGTGCGGTTTTCACGCCCGCCCGGAACAAAGCGTGGTCGTCGGCGATGATTACTTTGATGGTTGCGTTCAGGTCTGGTTTTTTCATACGGTGAATTTATGGCTGCTTGTGGGCATACCGACTCTCAAAATGATAATTAATGGTGACAGTTACTATAGGGAAACTACGAAATTAAACGATTTCGGATTATACGGGCTATCAATTTTTACGTAGTTAAACTACGCCATAGCGTGGGAAAAGACCCTGGTCCGGTTAGCAAAGCTACGAAGAGAGCCGTAAAAGCTGAACAGGGAAAAACGAGAAAACATGCTATAGGTCTGGGTACCTGAAGATAATACATTTGGTATAAGTTGATTGACGGGAATAAGCAACCTGAGAATCCAATATCCAAAGATTTACCGTCCATAAAGAGTTTCCAATATCCATCGAAAGCCACGCGAAGTCCAATGTCAATCAACTTATTTTTCTTTTTCAGACAACCCGTTTTTTCCGACATACCTGTGTTCCGCCAAGACCCGGTTTAAAGTTAAACGGCCTGTGAAAAACCATCCAATTCCTATCTGGTCCTGCTGAAGACTGATTGTTAAGTTCATCTATGTTACTACCTGCTTTTTTGTAAGATCACTGATCCGCAGAAAAGCAGGTTTTTTTTTCGCCACATTCCGCAAATCCTTCCAATACGACATTTATTTGGTCTAAAAAGGGTTTTTTACCCTAACATTCCCTAAAAAGTGCTTATATATTCGTGGGTACGAATTAGAATAGGTATATGATATTAGTGCATCAATTATTCGCTTTTCTTTCTCTCCTTACTTCAATCATCGCTTTTGTTCTGAGCGTGATAAACAGTAAAAGAAAAGACTTATTTCAAATAAAATTATATATCATTTTAACAACTGCAGTAGCCGCAGTTGACATCTTTTTCTTTTTTTTGAAATATGATACACCTCCAAAAATTGAGCAGGCCATTATAAATATTGCCTCCATTTTTGAAATTTCTTTGATTTATAATTTTCTTTTTGTCAGGATCAAAAGAAGAATATTTCGTGTCTGGATAGTTATATTTTTTATGGTTTATCTTTCAATATGCGCTTTCATTTGGACTATGTTAAAAACGACATTTTATTCATTTGCGCCGGATATTTTTGGAATTGAAGGATTACTTATTACCATTCCCTGCCTATTTTACATTTATGAGATCTTAAAGTCTGATCTGCATATAAATTTGAATTTGGATTCAAATTTTATAGTGACATGCGGATTACTGTTCTATTTTAGCGTTTCCATTCCAAATTGTTTTAGTTGGTATATTTTATTTTATTTATCACCCGGATTTGACAAAATAATTATTACTTCAAATATTCTTTGTTTCATAATACTCAATATTTCATTTATGAAAGCCTATTTATGTCCAGCACCGGTCCAGCAACAATAGTGTTTCTAATTTTTATGATTGGTTTCATTTTAGTAATGATAAGTTTTGTCATTATCATACTTTTCTCAGCACAGAAAAAACAAAGGAGTTTTACCGATGATTTAATAACCGTTAAATCCAACTATGAAAGAGAATTGTATAAAACACAATTAGAAATACAGGAGCAGACTTTCCAGGAAATATCAAGGGAAATCCATGATAATGTCGGACAGATATTGTCCCTAGCTAAATTGGGTCTGGGCACATTGGACCTGGAAAGAAAGGAAGAGGCAAAAGATAGTATAGTAGAAATCTCGGATATTCTGGAAAAGGCCCTGGATGATCTTCGGCACATGTCCCGTGTAATGAATTCAAAAATCATAAATAAGGGTGGATTGATAAAATCAATCGAAATGCAGGTTGGTTATATTCAAAGAGGAGGAAAATTCAATATCCATCTGAATATAAATGGTGAACCTATCAGATTAGATGAAACAAAGGAAATAATATTATTCCGAATTGTACAAGAAGCAGTAAACAATATCATTCGACATTCTACCGCAACAGATATCAGCATTTCATTAAGTTATACCAAGGATTTTTTAAGGCTGTGCGTTCAGGACAATGGCAAAGGGTTCAGTCTAAATGAAAAGAAATCAGGTCCCGATCAAATAAATGGCATCCACAATATGCAGCACAGGGCAAAATTAATAAACGCCGAATTCCAAATGGACAGTAGAATCGGCAATGGAACAACTATTACTGTGACCTCACCATTTTAATTAACTAAAAATGACACAGAATGCCATAAAAATCGGTTTAGTTGATGATCATATTCTCTTGAGAGATGCCCTGGCAAAAGTCATTAATTCCTTTGATGAGTTTTCTGTTTCCCTGGTTGCTGATAATGGAAAGGAATTTATAGAAAAGATAAATCCCGTCAATATTCCCGAGATTCTTATCCTTGACCTAAATATGCCGGAAATGGACGGTCATGCAACGACGCACTGGTTATCAAAATTTCATCCGGAAATCAAAATTCTGGTTCTCACGATGTATGACGCAGAATCTTTGATCCACCTCATCAAAGCAGGAGTAAGGGGATTTCTAAAAAAAGATGTTCAGCCTGGAGAACTAAAACACGCACTACAGTGTATTATGGCAAACGGAACCTATTGCTCACACACTATTACCGGAAGACTTTTTAATTTAATGAAAAACCAGGGTTCTAAGAACTCTGCCTGGGGAACCGTTATATTGAACGAAAATGAAATTTCTTTTTTAAAACTAGTCGCTTCGGAGTTGACTTATAAAGAAATAGCACAAAAGATGCAAATAAGTCCGAGAACTATTGATAATTACCGAGATGCGCTGTTCTTAAAATTAAATGTGAAAAGCCGTGTGGGTCTGGCTATGTATGCGGTAAAAAGTGGCATCATCACGATCAACTATTAAGAAACTAATCAATCAGCTTATTTCTCATCCCATACATGATTAATCCGGCAATCGTTTTTGCCCCCACTTTTGTTTTCATATTCTGACGAATAGTTTCAATGGTTCGGGGACTTAAAAAAACTTCTTTTGATATTTCTTCTGTGGTTTTATCCTGAGCAAGTAGTCTCAGTATCTTCACTTCTTTTTCAGAGAATTTAATGGGATCCGGATAAAATTGCCTAACCTGACGTTTGGTTTGCAATTTCGAAAGCACCGCTTTGTTTACCAGGTCATTAAAATAAAAATCATCATTCATACAGGCGAGGATCGCCTGATAGATTTCTTCCGGATCCGTTGTTTTCGTGAGGTAGGCGTTTGCTCCCATTTCCATCATTTTGGAAATCATCTCCTGATCGTCATACATAGTAAGTACGATGATCTTTACTTCTTCATATTCCTTTCTTAATATTCCGATTGCGTTGATGCCATCTACCTCCGGCATTCTGATATCCATGAGCAATACGTCCGGTTTTTTCAAAAGCATTTTATGTACAAGATCCCGGCCGTCTTCCGCTTCCCAAATAATTTTCAGATAATCCTTATCCTTTAATGCCATCTTAATACCGTCCCGAAAAATCTTGTGATCATCTGCAATGGCCACTTTAATTACTAATTCCACGCTCATAAGGGATTGGTTGTAAAGTTGTTCTATGCGCTCAGATTATGATGTTAATTATTGCCGGACAAAAAAGCTATAAAGAAAATAGTAATTATACTATGGAATGGGTAATTACTGTATTATCAATTATGGGCAATAGTGCTCTGGTTTTATGTTTTTGTTAACTGTACATTTGGTTTAGAAAGTTGATTGATAACGATTCTTCCCGAACCATCCAATGTCCAAACTTACCGTCCAGTAAGATTTTCCAATTCCTTGAAAAACCATAAAAATCCGGTATCAGTCAACTTCTTTTTTTATTCTCCAAATAAACGTGGAAACCCTCGATTAATTGCAATTTTCGCATATATGGATATTTGGTATCCTTACAAAACTCCCCGTTTTTAAGATCCTGACCAGCCATCTAAGTGTTTCTATTTATCCACAACCACCTACTATATGGGGATAACCTCCTCAATTCCAATGTCTATTCTTCAAGAAATCTAAAAAACCGACCGTAAAAATACGATTCGGTCATCGGAACTTTACTCTACTTAACGTCGCAGATCTTCATAGTATATCTACCAAAAGGCTCTACTGGCTTGAATCTCAGGCAATTTAAGGGTTTTTTAGCTGTCTTCTAAGCGTTGTTGAATCTTTTTTTTAGGGTTTAATTACGTAGTCTTTTAAGACAAAAACATTAAAACTCTGATTATGAACAAGGAATTACTCGTTAAAGACCAAACAAATTTTCAAGCAATCGGCGAGGAAATTTCTCATGAACTGGCTGCCAAGATGGTTAAAAACCATCATGACAAACATTCATTAGACAAATCCTGCTCATATGTTATTGGTAAAAAGATAATGGAAGAAATTCTATCTCAACCTGGTTGCATTGGGCTGCGTTTTTTTGATGCATACAATGAATCTGGCGAAAAAACATTGGTTTATGTTGGAATTGATGCGATGGGAAAAAGCATTTTAGAAGTCACGACAGTTAACAGTGATGGAAAAATAGCAGTTATTAAATCAATTGTTGGTGACCAATTGCTAGCTCCAAAGCCATTTCATTGGAGTGATATTTGATTTTTATAGCTTACAACTACTTGTAAATCTGCATCTAAGTTCATATATTTGAAAATATTGAAATTAGGTGCAAGAAGCAATACGATTACTTTCTTCTCTATTACCCATCATTTTTTTTGTAATTTTCTGTAAAAGAAAAGCGTCAAAAGAATTATGGGTTTTTTTTGTCTACTGTATAATATCCCTAATTTTTGATGTTTTTCTTGCTGTTTCTGCTTGGGCCTTTGATCATAGGTTTTCAGTTTGGAACTTTTATGGTATTTTAGAAATAGGAGTACTTTCTTATTTTTTCTACCTTATTATTAACCAAAGAGTTATTAAGGTCTTAATTTTATTATCCTCGATTTTATATATAATTTTCTCTTTAATATATTTCCAAATTTATAATGATTATTATAACTCTATCATGAGTACTATTGGATCAGTAATTTTACTAATCCTCGCCCTTTGTTATTTTTTAAATACTATGAAACCAACAGCAGAGCCAGTTAATATTTTCACGCCCGTATTTTTAATTGTGATTGCATTACTCGTAAATATTTCTAGTACGTTGTTTTTAATAGCTATTACTAATCGCATGACCGTTGGTGAAATGACGAAATATTGGGGTATTAGTAATTATGCCATTATTTTAATGAATTTGACCGTTTCAGCTGCCTTTATATTGTTTCATTATCAGAAGAAATCAAAACCCCCTGAAAGCCATACTGTTGATTTTACCAGCCGGAACGACCGGTAAGTAATCATCACCTTAAACCCTGCCCCGCCTAATGACTCTACTGCAAGCTTTTAGTCCGGACTATAATGTTTCAACGGTGCTGTTTTTCGGCACGATCGGCATGCTCGCGCTTACGATTGGTCTGATCGTATTCATCAGCTTCCACCAGCGAAAAGTAATCCGGTACCAGCAACAACTCCAGCGTATGGAGCAAGACCAGCAAAAGACCTTACTGAACGCATCCATCCGCCTACAGGAAGAGGAGCGCCAGCGCATCGCAGCAGATCTGCACGATGATGCCGGTCCGCTCCTCGCCACGGCCCGTCTCTATCTGAATGAGAATTTCGTAAACCTGGATAAACAGACCCAGCTCCAGAGCATCTACAATGCCAAGCAGATCATCGACGACACGATCCAGCTGATCCGCAACATCTCGCACAGCCTGATGCCGCCGACGCTAAAGAATTTTGGTCTCGAATCGGCCGTCAACGACCTGTTTCAGAAAATCAGTGGCTCCGGCAGCATGAATGCCAGTTCCAGGTTCCATGATTACCGGGAACGTTTGAAAGCCGAAAATGAACTCATCATATTCCGGATCATCCAGGAACTGATCAACAATATCCTCAAACACAGCAATGCCAGCTTTATTCACCTCACGCAGAATACCAGCGGACAACGGTTTTTTATCCGTATCCACCATGACGGACGCGGACTGACTCAGACCGATTTTGAAAAGCTGGGGAAAAGCAATGTGGGACTGGGATTGAAAAATATCCAGAGCCGGCTGAAAGTATTACAGGGAAAAATATTTTTTGAAAAAGATATGTCGCAAACCTATTATAAAGTCACCATTGAGCTGAACCGGGAAGAAGATTTGAAGCCGTCCAATGAAAGCAATTAATGCTTAATTTTAATTTGTAAGAAGATACAATACCTATGGGATTTATCAAAGTTGCCATTGCCGATGATCATAAAATTTTCAGAAAGGGAGTAATCCTTTCTCTCCGTGCCTATAGCAATATCAAGTTTGTCCAGGAAGCCGAAAACGGACAGGAACTGCTCGACGGACTAGCGGTCTCCCAGCCCGACGTCATCCTGATGGATCTTCGCATGCCATTGAAGGATGGCATCGAAACCACAAAATCCATCGCCAAATTATATCCCCAGATCCACATCATCGCCCTGACGATGTACGAAGACGAACGCTTCGTGAGCCATATGATGGAGATTGGCGCCAACGGATACTTGTTAAAAAGCGCAGATCCATCCGAGATCAAACGGGCCATCATGGAGGTTTCTTCCAAGGGCTATTACCTGAACAATTTTGTGAACCGCATCCTGCTGAAGAAATCACACGCCCGTACCAAAGTAATCCCCAACCTGAACACAGAAGTAACACTCAGCGAACGCGAACGGGAAGTTGTGAAATATATCTGCATGGAATTTACCGCCCAGGAGATCGCTCAAAAGCTCGAAGTAAGTCCCCGCACTGTGGAAGCCATCAAGGACCGTCTTATGGAACGATTTGGAGCCAAGAATACGGCCGGCCTGGTATTCTTTGCCGTGAAGAATAATCTGATTGATTAGTCCCTTGCGCTTAACGCGTAACGCATACCGCGTAACGCAACTCATAATCCATAATTCATAATCCCAAAACAACCCGCTTATGCAGGAGCTTTACAAAACCGGCAGGTATTTTTTTGCTGTCGCCATCATCGCCTTCGGCGTCATCCAATTTATTACGGGAAATTTTATGAGCGGTTTTCTTCCCGTATATGAAAACCTGCCGGGAAGACGATTTTTTCTGTATCTGATCAGCACCGTGTTCCTTGTGGGCGGACTGGCCATGATTCCGTCCGGCACATCCCGGCGGGCAGCCCTACTGTTGGGATTTCTTTTTTCGTTACTGGTTATCTATCCTCATTTGGTCAGATTAATTTCGGACATACACAATGCACCCACTTGGACAGTTATTGCTGAAACGCTTGCCTTTAGTGCTGGCGCATTCATCATAGCCGGGGATTATCCAAATTATCCCATCGGCAAAACCAGCGAACCTCTCTTCCCGAAATTATTAAAGACCGGCCGCATATTCTTCGCCATTTCGCTGCTTGTATTCTCCATCCAGCATTTTATGTATGCCGACTATATTGCCACGCTGATTACATCGTGGATTCCTTTTCCCTTGTTCTGGGCATATTTTGTGGGTGTGGCTTTTATTGCCGGCTGCATCAGCATTCTTACAAATATTAAAACCCGGCTGGCCTGCACGTTGCTGGGATTTATGTTTTTATTCTGGGTAATTTTTCTTCACGCGCCACGCGTTTTCGCCAATGCTCATAAAGAATCCGAATGGACAAGCCTGTTCATCGCTCTGGGTTTCTGTGGCATATTTTTTACGCTGGCCAGGCAGTATGCCGATCGTATCTAATAGTCTTTGACGTGTATTGAACCTTGAATACGGTATACTCCCGGTCTCTGACAATAACCAAAAACGCAGGCCGGGCCCGCGTTTTATTGATATTTTATATTTACGGTTGAGACTAACCGTCCTCCGTATTATTTTATTTTATACGCGATCATAAAACTCCAGGCATGATTGTGAACCGATTCACCGTCCTGGGTGCCTTTGGCAATATTCGTCAACCCGCCCATATACCGGACAGAGAAACCGACTCCTGTCGGAAAAAAATATTCTGCTCCAACAACGCCAAAAACGTCGATGGAATTAAAATCACCATCAGAATTTCCGCTGTTTCCCATATTGTCAGTCGCCCTGGAACTTAACAGCAAACCCACGGAGGGTCCCGCAAAAAAAGAAAGACCCGTTTGGTTTACATCAATTTTTGGTAATAAAGAAAAAGTCAGATAGTTCAGGGAGCTGGTAAATTCACCTCCACCCAGACCAAGGGATCCTGCATCTACTTTAAATCCCAAACCATCATACCCTAGTTCAGGCTGAATGGAGAAGTTTTTTGATACGGGCAATTCAAAAAAAAGATTTCCCTTAAATCCAATCCGGGATGAAAACGAAACAGAAGCGCTCTCCGAATGGTCTGTTATGTTGGCAACATTGATTCCGGCAGCAAGGCCAAATTTGAAATTGCTTTTTTGCGCCTGTACGGAAGAAAGTGATGCAAATAAAATGCTGATAAGCAGTACTCTTTTCATGTTTAGTTGTTTGGGTAATAAATAAAAGCAGTCGTATTATAAAATGCTCAGATGTCCTGTTAACATTTAAATAACGTATAATATTAGAATAAATTTTACTATCTGGATGATTTTCTCAGCCGGCCGGAAGTCCTTGTCAGTATAAGTGAAAACACTTATTTACTCCGACTCAACCCTTCATTTCGACCTCCTTAAACCTTTCCAGATCGCATCTAACAAACCCTGGCGCGGCTTATCCAGGCGGAGTTCCCAGAAGAATATTCCATTCAGGCTCTTTTCTTTTGTATAGGCGCATTTGGCCGCCACGGAACGCTCATCGTCATACGTGAGATAGATTTTATCCGCGTCATTGTATTTATAAGTGGCCCTGGCTTCCGCATCCCAGTGCGTTTTATAACCCATGGCATCCGTAAAGTTCTTCCGGATCTTTCGCATCGTGACAAATTTTTCAAAGTTTGCCGGTTGATTCAATCCATCATCATGGTTTTCGGTTACGCGGTATTGCCGTCCATAAAACGCAACGCCGATTGCGATTTTATTATGCGGAATTTTTAATGAATCGAAATACCGCACGGCATGATCCGCCGATCCCTCCTGCCAGGATGTGGAGTAGAGTGCACTGTGGTGCCCGGAAAAATGCGTCCGGCTGCCGATGAGATCATAGGTCATCAGGTTAATCCGGTCCACCCAGGGAAGAAGTGACGGCAGGTCAAGCGATCCCTGCAGATAAGGCGAAAATCCCGCACAGATCAGACTGATCTCTTTTGTTTTTCCCAACCGGATCCTCAGCGTACGGACAAGCTGGGTAAAGTGTATTTTATCTTCAATCTGAAACAAATGACTGGGATATGCCGCCAGGGACGGGAATTCCCAATCCAGATCTATTCCGTCGGTATGAAAATAGTTGGATAATTCATATACGGATTCCGCGAATTCCGTCCTTCCCGAATCCGTCGAAAAAACATCCGAACAGGTTTTGCAACCGCCCCATCCGCCCAGTGAAAGCAGGATTTTCAGCTTCGGGTTTTTTTTCTTCAAGCCAACCAATGTGCGGATGGTCTGACTGTCGGCGCGGTTCTCCACCCAGATCCTGTTTCCTTTTAAATAACAAAAGCTGTAAATAATATGGGTAAGTTTATTCACGGGATATTTGCTGATTTGCCTGGCATTCCCCGAATAGTAGGCAATAATATTTTGAGAATGTGCCAGGGTCAAAGAAAAACCCAACAGGAAAAAAAATAAAACCACCCGACGATAAAAGGAAACAGGTTTCAGTAAAATATTATCATTTCCCATTTCGGAATGCTGTTTTTGTCAGGGTAAAATCGATCACTGAAGATCGTCCAATTCTCAGGGTTTGAAATTATGAAAAGGCTTTTCAAAAAACTCATCCACAACCTGGTTGAACTCATCCCGGTGTTGTTTTAATGTGGCGTGTTCCGAATTGGGCACGACCCACAAATAAGCGTGCAGGATATGTTCATAGATCGCAGCGGTGTGTTCAATCGTTATCAGGTCATGGTCGCCGCAAATGATCAGCGAAGGACATATAATTTTTTTTAATTCCGTCAGCGGCACATTGGGTTGCAACCAGTCGAGCATAAACATCTTCCGGTCGTTTTTTTCTTTTGCAGTAGTAAACACCTTTCCCTTTGATGACTCAAAGTCCTGCTTTTCTTCTTTCCAGAAGGAAGGGATGAGCGCCGTGGAATCGGGTGACAGATTCGCACCTGTCGAAACCAGTTTTATTACTTTTTCCGGATGACGCAGGGCCAACAGCAGGGCATTGATGCCCCCATCGCTCCATCCGATCACATAGGCAGAGTCAATGTGCATAGCCCCCAGCAGGGCCGCGAAATCGTCTGCCATCATTTCAAAACTCAGGGAATCCCCGTTATCAATGGTCATTCCCTGCGAACGGCTGTCCACGGCGATCACCCTATATTTTTTCGAGAAATAGGGAATATTTTCGGTAAAAGCATTTATACTGCCGCCGTTGCCATGTATCAGCAACAAAGGTCTGCCCTGGCCATACGATTCGGTATACATTTTAATCCCCCGCACGGCATAATATTTACCCACTGCAGCATTGTTTCCATATGGAATGGAATGCATTTGCCCGAAAGAAAACGGTATAAAAAAATACAGCAATAGTACACCTGAAAATATTTCTTTTATCATACATTTTTCGCAGCGCATTTTATCTCAGCCGGAAATTTTCCTTCTAAGGTTTCGCCCGGAAATCGGGATGCCCGGTCTGCCAGAGTGCAAAAGAAAAAATATTGGAAAAATTCTTATCCTTCACCAGTTTATCTTCTGTAAAATGTCCATTGTCATAATTCACATCGAACACAACCGGTTTCCCCGAGCTGGTTGCATTTTGAAGTGCGGCAGCAAATTTGCCGGGCTGCCAGGGGATTACCCGCGGATCATTGATGCCACCCACGCAGATCACGGCCGGATAGGCCGTTCCGGGTTTTACATGCTGGAAGGCATCCATTTCATATAAACCCATACATTCAGCAGAATCCTTGACGGTACCAAATTCCCGCGCATTATTGGGACCGTTTGGCGTATTTTCAAAACGCAGCGCATTTACAATACCCACGTTACAGATAGCGGCACCGAACAGGTCCGGTCTTTCAGTAATAGCACGTCCGATCAACACGCCACCGGCACTGGTACCAAAACCTGTCAATTTGTTTGCACTGGTGTACTGGTTTTTTATCAGCCATTCTGCACAGGCAATAAAATCTTTCCAGGTATTGGGTTTGGTAATCTTGTATCCTGCTTTGTACCAATCCTCTCCTTTCTCCCCGCCTCCGCGGACATGTGCATAGGCAACGACGACGCCCCTATTGATAACGCCCAGCATGGTGATGGAAAAATAGGGCGTCGCGGATATGCCATAAGCACCATAGCCATCAAGTATGCAGTTGGCCGTTCCGTCTTTTTTAAATTTTTTATTATAGAGGATGGATAAAGGTACCTGTTGGCCGTCGTAGGAAGTCGCCTCTACTTCTTCCACAACAATATCCGAGACACTCGGATAATCCGTTTTTATATTAAAGGCGCTCGATTCCATTTTTTTTGTATCGGCGTTGTAGTCGAACAATGTTGTCGGTTGTTTCCAGGAGTTGAGGTAAACCAGCACGTCGTTTGATTTTATATCATAGCTCAGCAATGTGGCATCGCCACTGAATGGAAGCTGGAGTGGGGATAGTTCCCCCGTATGCACATTATATTGTTTGGCGGAAGAATTGATCCCGTCGCTATAGGTGATCACCAGAAAATCTTTGGTCCCCGAAATGTCTACGATCTTATCCTTTGATTCCGGCACAATGACGGTTGCCGTTTTTACGTCAAAGTTTTTCAGATCGCTTTTGATAACCTTGTATTTTGAAGCGCCAGTATAGGTGAGCATGTACGCTTCATCCCCGCGAATAACAAAATTGGTTACCTGGTCTGCTTTCTTCAATAAGTGTTTCCAGCCTATCACCGGCTTCAGCAGATCCGATGCAGGAGCATATAAACAATTGATGTCATTATTCACGCCGCCCAAAAAACCAATGATCCATTTAAAATCAGGGGTATAAAAAACAAAACAAATATCTTCCGGCACAATACCGAGGGAAGGATATTTTTTTAGCGACAAGACTTCTACGTCAGTTTTAGGATCGGTGCCGACAACATGATACAATACCCGGGTATTGGCCAGCATATTCATTGACTTATTATCGGCCGTCATCTGAACCGTATAAATAAATCCTTTATTATCGGGAGAAAATCCGCTCACCCCAAACCAGGAGGGATAAATGGTTTCGGGGTACGGGGATTTTGTATCCACGTTTATGATATGTATGGTGGCGACTTCCGCCCCTCCTTCCGAAACACCAAAGGCCAGCAACTTTCCATCCTCGCTCGGAACAAAATAATTGATACTATATGTTTTCCCGTCTTTAACGGCAACGGGGTCGTACAATAAAATTTCCTTGCCCGTTCTGCCCTCCCGCCAGTACAGTTTGCCCACATTCTCACCGGCCAGGACCTTTTTATAAAAATAGCGGTTAGCCTTCCTCGTGATATCAGAGATTGTTGCCGTGGCCAGAGCGTCCAGACTTTTATAATCCTGGAACAGGGAATCCCTGCCCGGAATCCTGGCCAGCAGGCTGTCCGTATAATTGTGCTGGGCCCGGAACCAGTCCTGCACTTCCTTGTTGTTCATATCTTCCAGCCACCGGTAATTATCCGTAACTGTTCTTCCGAAATAAACATCCGTTACCGGAATCTGCTTTGAAATAGGTTGTGCATTGGTAAAAAAACTGTATAATAACAGCAACGGGGATAATGCTTTTCTCATGTGTAAGGTTTTTATGGTTTATAGATTCATCACGATAAGGCTTTTGGAAATAGTCAGTTTTCCCAGGGTCTTCGACCGGATCTCCTCTACGGAAACATCCGGGGCGCGCTCTACCAACAAAAACCCTTCCGGCGTTATGTCCAAAACGGCGAGTTCGGTTACAATACGTTTTACGCAGCGAATACCCGTGAGAGGCAGGGTGCATTCCGGCAATAATTTTGATTCGCCTTTCGGATTGGTATGTTGCATAGCTACGATAATATTTCTTGCACTCGCCACCAGGTCCATCGCACCGCCCATACCCTTCACCATTTTTCCCGGGATCTTCCAGTTGGCGATATCTCCCTTTTCAGAGACTTCCATCGCACCGAGCACCGTCAGGTCCACTTTCCCCGCGCGGATCATCCCAAAACTTTCGGCGCTGTCGAAAAAGGCGCCCCCGGGCAGAATGGTTACGGTTTCTTTGCCCGCATTGATCAGGTCCGGATCCAGCTGGTCTTCATCCGGATAAGGTCCCATACCCAGCATGCCGTTCTCCGACTGGATCATGATCATCATGCCTTCCGGAACATAGTTGGCCACGAGTGTGGGAATACCGATACCCAGGTTCACGTACATGCCATCCCGTAGTTCCTGTGCAATTCTTTTTGCAATTCCGTATTTGTCGAGTGCCATTTGTTTCGTTTAGGCTTTCAGAGGAACAAATTCCCTTAGATCTTCTTCATAGTCCATTAAATACTGACCCAATAATGGGTTGATCTCCTGCATGATCTCTCCGTTTTTCTTCAGCATCTCAAATGATTTTTGAAATCCCGATTCACCACCGCCCAGGTCGACGACCACATTGTCTTCTCCCTGTTCCCTATCTTTTGTATAATCCCGGATATCGTCTACGATCAGGTAACTGGGATGAAGCGCATACCAATACCGGATAGCCTGCTCCCATTGATTTTCATTCAATGGCAGGTCGCATAGAATATACAAAAATACGTCCGCCCGGTTCAGTGAAGGAAATGGAAGTCCGAAGGAACGCAGCTCTTTCAGAACGGGTTGATCCAGGTACCTGTTCAGCATGTCATAATACATTTGATTTTGGATCCTGTCCTTTAACAGGGCGCGGATACATTTCAGTTCTTCCGGCAGGCCGATTTCATTTTTTTCCTGCAGGATGGCAAAGTGCATTACCTGCTCCATAAAAAGGATATGTTTTTCATTCAGCAAAATGTCAATAGGGACCCCAATGCGATGCAGGATATCGTAAAAAACAGGAATTGAAACATAACCATTTCCAAATCCGACATACAATAACTTTCCCTTCCAGAAACTGTTATTCTGCGGGGGTTTACGATCGACAAAAAACCGGCCGATGATTGTATTGACCCCCATCTGAATTTCAAACTGATTTACTGAAATGAACACATTCGAAAATTTGGAAATTTGAAAATTCAATTCTTAATTTAAAGGTGTTGAGCGTTTAGCATTACGCCTTACGCCTTACGCGTAATAGAGACTGTCTTTTTCTCAATTCTCTTTTCATAGTTGCTTCCCTGAAAAATCCGGTGCACGTAAATACCGGCCACATGAACAAGATCCGGATCCAGTATACCGGGTTCAACGAGTTCCTCTACTTCCGCAATAGTAATATTCCCTGCTTTGGCCATGGAAGTTGAAAAATTCCTGGTCGTTTTTCTAAAAACCAGGTTGCCGAGGCGATCGCCTTTCCAGGCTTTCACAATGGCATAATCCGCAGGCAGCGCGTGCTCCATCAGGTACATCTTGTGATTGAATTCACGGGTTTCCTTTCCGATGGCGACTTCCGTCCCATAACCCGCGGGCGTATAAAAAGCAGGAATACCCATGGCAGCCATCTGGATTCTTGTAGCCAGCGTTCCCTGGGGTACCAGGTCCACGTCCAGTTCGCCCTGCAATAATTGCCTTTCGAACTCGGCATTCTCTCCCACATAGGAGCTGATCATTCTGCTGATCTGCCTTGTCTTTAACAATAATCCCAGTCCGAAATCATCCACGCCGGCATTATTGGAAATACAGGTCAGGTTCTTTACCCGGGTCTGTACGAGGGCCCTGATACTATTTTCGGGAATACCGCATAAGCCAAATCCGCCCAGCATAATGCTCGAACCATCCGGAATATCTCTGACAGCGTCGAGCGCGTGGCTATATACTTTGTTCATAACATGAAGTTATGAAATGATGCGGCTTATTTTACAGGAGCGGGAAGGGGCTTTGCAAGAGGTCTGGGGGCATACAAATCCGACTTGTGACGGTTGGCAAAAGCAGAAAGGCTATCAAAAATATCTTTGTTCAGGTCGGGCCTCGACTCATAAAAGCTCACGCTGTTTTTAAATTCCTCTTTTGTAATATGATGAATTTTAAAAACCCATTCCAGCAGTTCCTGGTTGGCCTTTATTTTGTCCGGCCGGAGCGAATCCCTGATAACATATTGATTGGAGTATTCCTCGGCCATGATAACATCATTCATGATCCTGCCCATGGAATCCTGGGGGATGATACCTTTGGGGATATCCGTCCGGTCGTTGCAGGCGGCAAAAAAAACGGCAAGAAAAAAAAGGGTCAGATGCTTCACTGAAGATCCTGTTTATACTGACTCAGATTAGAAATATCGATCCTCGAAAGAATATCCAGGGCCCGGCTTTTCTCGTCGGGCGTACCATGTTTGAATACATTGCCAATCTCGGCCCCCTTTCCCTGGAAAAAAAATTGCATGAACATGATATTGGGATACTCATTATTGATGCTGTTCAAAGAAATTATTGCATTCATTACGGCTATCCGCGCGTCGGCTTCGTGATCAAACATCTGGTCGAGACCCAGCCGGTAATAATTATACATCGCGTCATGCATCGGATTGTACTTGGGATTGGTGAGGTTTTCCACCAGCCAGTAGCGGTTCCTTAATCCGTCGAAAGGTTTCCAACCGTTGAGTGCGTTGGCTTCGGGAGCATTATTTACAATATTCTGCGCTTTCTGAAAATAAGGATCGCCGCCACGCAATCCATAGGAATCAAAATTTAAACCCAGGATGATATAGGCATAATAGGCAATCACAGCCGTCAGGTTGGCAGTCAGCGGATCCGTACCCCCCACCCGGTTTTCATTAAAATCCATATCCTGGTACTGAATATATTTGAACGCAAAGTCCGCGTCCAAATAATTCATCAGCGGACTCTGGTAAGAAGTATTATAAATCGGGCGACCCGTTTGTACCGTCAATGCGGCCGTATAGGTGTTGTTATCTGTGGCGCCACTTAGATTCAGCAGGAAATTGCACTGAATTTTTTCGTTGCCGTTAAAGGCCACATTGGTCCATTTCTTACCGTTGATAAAATTGTAGAGCGCGGACTGCAGCGTGGTAAAAATCTGCTTATTGACGCTGGTGCTGATTCGGTTAGACAAGACCGTTACATTGGCCTGGAATTCCTGGCATTTGCCTTTCTGCCCAAGCAGGATAAAAAGAGAAAACAGGATCAGGATTTTTGCGCGCATCAGAGAAGTTTTATAATCCGGTCAACAATGTCCCGGGCCACCTGTTGTTTGGATTTTTGCGGGTAAGGGATCTCAGTACCTTCTTTTTCAAAAATGGTCACCTGGTTGGTATCAAAACCAAACCCGGCGCCTGCATCATTTAAGGAATTCATCACGATCATATCTGCGTTCTTGGATTGCAGTTTTTTTCTCGCATAGGCCACTTCATCCCTGTTTTCCAGGGCAAACCCTACCAGGATTTGCCCCGCTTTCTTACGATCTCCGAGGGCCTGAAGAATATCTTTTGTCCGCGATAACTCCAGGGTAAACGTTTCTGATTTCTTTTTTATTTTTTCTGAAGAAAAAGAAACCGGTTTGTAATCCGCCACGGCGGCCGACATCACCGCAATATGGGTGGAAGGAAATAGTTCAAGACAGGCGGTATACATTTCTTCGGCCGACTGCACCCGGGTTATGTGTATGCGGGGATCATTGATCTCGATGGATGTAGGGCCGAGTACGAGCTCCACGATGGCTCCGCGCTGAGACAGTTCGCGGGCAATGGCAACACCCATTTTCCCGGTTGACTGGTTCCCGATATACCGCACGGGATCAAAGGGTTCGTGGGTCGGACCGGCCGTCACCAGTGCTTTCTTGCCTTTTAATTCTTCGCTAAAAAAAAAATTCATTTCCAGAAAAGAAATGATCTGTTCGGGTTCGGCCATCCGGCCCTCCCCGTAAAGTCCGCTGGCCAGCTCTCCTTTTTCAACCGGTATCACCCGGTTTCCAAAAGTCTGCAGTTTCGCAATATTGGCCTTTGTTGCCGGATGCAGCCACATGTCCTCGTCCATCGCGGGTGCGACCACTACGGGACAGGTTGCGGAGAGATAAGTTGCCAGTAAGAGGTTATCGCAGATCCCGCCCGCCATTTTTGCGAGGGTATTGCAGCTGAGCGGCGCGATCAGCATGACATCCGCCCAACGCCCGAGCTGAACGTGGTTTGTCCAGGTATCGTTCAGAAACAAATCGCTCAACACCTCGTTTTTGGAAATCGTCGAAATGGACAAGGGCGTAACAAAATCTTTTGCTGAAGGCGTCATCAGCACTTTTACTTCGGCGCCGCCCTTAATGAGTAGTCTGGTCAGAAGGATGGACTTGTACGCGGCAATGCTGCCGCAGATACCCAATAGTATTTTCTTGCCTTCTACCATAGATTATATTGGGCCTAGCTGAAAAGATCGTCTTCGTTCTTGCGGTAATAGATCTTGTCTTCCATGAATTCCTGCGTAGCGAGCAATGCAGCATTCGGCATTCTTTCATACGCTTTGGAGATTTCGATCTGCTCCTTGTTTTCATGAATTTCTTCCAGGCTGTCAGTATGCGTAGCAAATTCCTCCAGCTTGCTGTGAAGTTCTTCTTTCATGGTAATATTGATCTGATTGGCCCTTTTTGCGATGATCGCAATGGACTCATAGAGATTGCCGGTTTTGTTTTTCAGATCGGTCAGATTCTTTGTTTCAGCCACATTGGCGATATGGGTACTAACCTGTCTTCTTAGTTTGCTCATTATTTAATTGTTTGAATGTATTTGTTTTAGTGAATTCGTTGCAAGATCCTGGTATTGCTGGGCCTCTTTTTTCATTTTACTATCCGGGAAACGGTCCTTGAAATCGTTGACATCGGTAAGCACCTGTTCCAAACGCGTTTTTTTCTTTTCTTCCAGACTCTGGATGGCGTAGTAATAATCCGACCTGATAATATACAACTTATATTCATCACTAAACTGGGAATCCGGATAAGTATTCATCAGCGTGTTGAAAGTAAGGGAAGCCGCCTTCAAATAAGCGACATTGGTTTCCCGCAGATTAAAATAGAGTTTGGCGTTCTCAAAATCCTTTTCTTCCAGTTTGGCCCGGCATTTTTCGATGATATCGTTCGCTTCTTTCACTTTATCCGAAGTCGGATGCTGGGCAACAAACGCCTGCATAAAACCCATAGCCTTGGTGGTATTGGTTTGATCGAGCTGGAATTTGGGCGACTGTTTCCAGAAACAAAAAGCGCGCATATAATCCATTTCGTCAGACTTCGGACTGTTCGGAAAAGCCTCTACAAAACCCTTGAACAGATTTTCGGCATTGATATAATCCTTGAGATAATAGGCGCAATAGGCATATTTATACCAGATATCCTCAAAGTGTTCTGAGCCCTTCATCACCCGATAAAGATCATCGTAAAGTATCTGGGCGTGGTTATAATCCTTATTCAGGTAATATTTCTCGGCCATCTGCAGTTTAAACGTATAGTCCGTACTCTTCAGGATCTTGTTGAAACCGGTGGGCTTGCTACCGGATTTGCTGAAAATCGAGCAGGAGTTTAAAGCCGCCAGAAGGATAAAAGCGAGGAATAATTGTTTCATGAAGCCTGCGAAATTACAATTTTTAGGTAAGAAACGAAAATAGGGCGTTTTCATGCTGAACTGAAGGCATTTATGTTAAAATAAATGCATTAAATGAGAATGGTCCTCCCGTCTCGCCTAAACACGAGTCGGGAAGACCATTACTAGTCCCCAATGGGTTTATCTTTTGCGCAGGTTTGGATGCGGAGCAGGAACCGTATTTGGTCCTTCTTCGCCCGTTCCATCTTTGACATCGATCGTATTTTCATCACCGCCGGTCTGACCGTAGCGGAAGATGAACCGGTCTGAGTTGATTCCTTCTTTTTCAACCAGGTATTTGATCACTTCGTTCACACGATCCCAGCTGAGCTGTTGGGCTGTTTTGCTGGATTCGCCATAACCGATAACGGCCACTTTGCAACCCGGATTGTTCCTCATTTTTTCAGCGATGGTCGAAGCCAGTGCTTTTCCATCCTTGCTGAGGGTCACTGATCTTCCTTTGAACACGATACTTGGCAGATCCCCGATAAAGCAGCGGTTTTTGCCACCCATTGTCCCAACACCACCGGAATCCAGTCTCGCATTGATTTCCTTACAACATGCCGGATCAGGACATTTACCTACACCATCCGCGTCAACAGGCTGACATTGGGTTGGCGTAATCAGTTCCTTATCCTTGCAATCCGGAACACCATCTCCATCCGTATCGCGGCTGACCCCATGGGTATCAACCGGGCAACCGGCTGGCGTATTCGGTTCATGATCGAACTGATCCGTTACCCCGTCGCCATCGGCATCATCCAGAACGGGTTTTGGCAGTTTCATATGCCGGGGCGCATTGATTTCGCTGTAAGCATAATCCAGCGGGTTGATCCACCAGAGGGGCTCAACCGCTTTTCGTCCAATATTATAATTCAGGCCTACGGACAGAAAATTATAGGAATCATAATCGCGGGTCATCGCATGGGCCGCAGTTGTTCCTGTTTCCTGCCATTCCTGGCCATCGATCAAATCAGTTTTTGTAATTGAAACCTTGTCTTCAATAGCAATATTAAACTTCTCTGTCAGTTTGATTTCGATACCACCTCCGAGTTCCAGAACGGGGCGTAGCGGCGTGCCTCCAAAAATGGTCGGCTGGGACGGATCCCGTTGTGCGAGTGTTTCAAAAGAACCGTCCATCATATTCTTCAATGCCGATTTTATGGCTTTGCGGTTACTGTAAGTGAACCCATTGGCACCAAACTGGTTTACGATCAACTGGTAGTTGTATGGGTTACCGTTTGCATCGAGTGCATTATAGAGTGTACTGTAGGTCATGAATCCTAAACCACCCAGTACATAGACAGCAATATTTGATTTTGCTTTGTGGAAACGAATATTGTTTAAAGTGACTACACCCTGTAAGGAGAGATCCTGAATGGTCGTGCGGTAATTGTAGAATACAGGCTGGTGCGCGTTGGCATCATAGATTTTATTTAAGACGCTGTTTGCAGCATAGCCATCATATGCGGGTTGCCAGTTTAGTCCCTTTGCCGTCATGTAATCATATTCGAGACGTAGTGCGAAGGTGTAACCCAGCGCCTTTCTTGCATGAACCCCAAATCCAAAGGTCGGCAACCAGGACCGGACATCTCCTGAAACCGTTGATAAGCCGCCTTTTACGCCAATTTCCCATTGATTGCGGGGTTTTGCAGGAAAAGGGTAAGCGTTATTTAAAAATTCGTTGTGTTGAGGGATTCTTTTGGCCGGGATCAATGAAGAATCACGTATGTCGTAGCTGCTGCTGCTTTCGGAAGTATTGTCCTGAGCGAAACTTTGTGAAAGAAATGCCAATAAAAAACCGGCTAGTACCGCGTACCTTTTTCCTATCATAGACTGAAGTTTGTGTGAATGACGTGATTAAAAACAATACTACACTTTAGCAAAAATATAAGTTAACCCTTAAATTGCAAATTTTTTATCGCGAAAGAAACTGGAAACCACAGATTTGTAGAGAATGTTGCCAATTCATCCACAAGTATGCCACTATTTATAATCGCCGTATGATAAAGTAGTAATTTGGCGGTCATTTTATGCAGTTAGCCCAATCATTACTACGGGAAGAATTGATTGTTTTCGAAAAAAAATTCCGGGATGCGGTCAAATCCCAGACACCCCTTCTTGACCGCATCACGCGCTTCATCGTAAACCGGAAGGGTAAACAAATCCGGCCGATGTTTGTATTCCTGTCGGCCCGCCTATGCGGACCGGTAAATGAATCCACCTACCGGGCAGCTTCGCTGGTTGAACTTGTTCATACTGCAAGTCTGGTACACGACGATGTAGTAGATGAATCACTTGAAAGAAGAGGGTTTTTTTCCACCTATGCGTTATGGAAAAACAAGATATCCGTACTGGTGGGTGACTACCTGCTGGTCAAGGGTTTACTACTATCCCTTGATTACAGTGAATTCCGAATTTTGCAATTGCTTTCCGTTGCAGTTCAAAAAATGAGTGAAGGGGAACTGCTGCAAATTGAAAAAGCCAGAACGCTGAACCTGGAAGAGTCCGTTTATTTTGAGATCATCCGGAATAAAACGGCTTCCCTGCTTGCCTCAACTTGCGCAGTCGGCGCTTATTCCACTTCTAAGGACGAAGAGATGGCGGAAAAACTAAGGCTGTTTGGGGAAGCAGTGGGTATTGCCTTCCAGATCAAGGATGACTTGTTTGACTACGGAGATGAGAAAACCGGAAAGCCATCGGGCAACGATCTGAAAGAAAAAAAACTGACGCTGCCGCTGATCTATACTTTAAATACCGTGAACAAATCCCTTCGCCGGGAGTTGATATATATTATAAAGAATCAAAACCGAAATGCCGAAAAGATCCGGTATGTGATCAGCCAGGTGGTGCATTCCGGAGGAATACGATACGCAACAGAAAAAATGATTCAGTACCGCGATCAGGCGCTTTTAATTTTGCATGAATTTGAAGACAGTGAGGTACGAAAAGCGCTTGAGGAGTTGGTGCGGTTTACCACTGATAGAAAATACTGACAAAGCCTAAAGCCTAAAGCTTAAAGCCTAAAACTTTTCGTTTATCGTGTATCGTTTATCGGTATTTGCCCACGATAAACGATACCCGATAAACGACACGATCAACCATCATCTAAATGGAAAAAAGATGGAAAATAAAACCCGCAGACGAACAAAAAGTGCAATCACTGTCAGAGGCAATAAAGATCCATCCCCTGCTCAGTCGCATACTCGTTAGTCGTGGAATAGAAAGTTTTGCGGAAGCAAAAACATATTTCCGTCCGGATGTCTCCCAACTCCACGACCCCTGGCTGATGAAGGATATGGACCTGGCCGTAAAACGGATTCTCCTGGCCATTGATCAAAAAGAAAAGATCCTCGTCTTTGGTGATTACGATGTGGATGGAACAAGCTCGGTGGCTCTCCTGGTTCAGGTACTGATAAAAATGCAGGATTCTGCAATGATTGATTTTTATATTCCGCACAGGCATCGCGAGGGCTATGGGGTATCTAAGGCCGGTATCGAATTCGCAAAAGAAAATGCATTCAGTTTAATTATATCCGTTGACTGCGGAATAAAATCCATCGGTCTGGTGGATTATGCAAAATCATGCGGAATTGATTTTATTATTTGCGACCATCATTTGCCAGACTATATTTTGCCGGCAGCCGTTGCCATCCTCAACCCAAAACAATCGGGATGTCAATACCCCTATAAAGAACTTTGCGGCTGCGGCGTTACATTCAAACTGGTCACTGCCTTGTGCAATGCGCTTTCGATTCCGGAAGAAAATTACATGAAATATCTTGACCTCGTGGCCATTGCCATTGCTGCAGATATTGTTCCGATGACGGGGGAAAACCGTGCGCTCTGTTTTCTTGGATTGAAAAAAATCAATGAAAATCCCAATCACGGGATCCGCGCGCTGATGATGCTGAGCGGTCTGCCCATACCGGCTTCGATAACTTCCCTGGTTTTCACCATCGCACCGCGGGTGAATGCTGCGGGCAGAATGGATGATGCGCGCAAAGCGGTCCTGATGTTTATCGCGGAAGAATATGAAGAAGCTTTGCTCTATGCCAATTTATTGCATTCGGATAACAGCGACCGTCGCGAGGCCGATTCTACCATTACGGAAGAAGCGCTGGCTCTCATTGATGGGGATGAAATCATGCGCAACCGGAAGTCCACCGTCCTGTTTCAATCCCATTGGCATAAAGGCGTGGTGGGTATTGTGGCTTCGCGTTTGATCGAAAAATATTATCGCCCGACCATTGTGCTGACGCAAAGTGGTGAATATGCTTCCGGTAGCGCCCGCAGCGTTCCCGGTTTTAATTTATATGAAGCGCTGCACGCCTGCCGGGAATATCTTGTAGGATATGGAGGACATTTCGCTGCAGCGGGTATGACTCTGACACCCGGCAATATCGAATTATTCAGTAAGAAATTTGAAGAAGTAGTGTCAGAAACCATCGAACCCAGGTTCCTGATTCCTGAATTGGAAGTGGATGCCGTTGTTCATTTTCGTGATCTGGATTTTCAGACTTACAGGATCATCGATCAGATGGAACCTTTTGGTCCGGAGAATTGCAAACCCGTTCTTGTTTCGGAGTCCGTCCGGGACACTGGTTATTCCAAATTGATTAAAGAAAAACACCTGCGCTTATTTTTGCGGCAGGATGATTTAATTTTCCCCGCCATTGCATTTAATATGGCCGATAAATGGACACTCGTCCAGTCAGGCCAGCCACTGGATATTGCTTATACTTTGGATGTGAATGAATGGAATGGAGAAAAGAAGCTGCAGTTGAAGATACTTGATATCAGACTTAAAGCCTAACGCCTAACGCTTAACGCTAATTTAAAATGATAATTAATAGATATCCGTAAATTTCTCAATTACTATTTATCAACTATCGTTTTCTGTTGACAAAAAGCGTTAGGCGTTGAGCGTTAAGCGTCAGGCATTAGGTTAGGATTCTAAAATAATTCTGCTCTTCTCTTTAACGCTGATCAGATCAACGCTGCGTTGAATAAAATTTGTCAGTTCAACACCCTTGAGCAATCCCTGGCTCAGCAGGGCAAGATCCGCCAGATTATGGATGAGTTTTTTTTGTTTATCGGAATCTTTTTCTTCCAGGACAATTGGATAGATCGGATGATTACCATTCACGGTCAGCGTTACTTCATCGGGCATATTTGCGTAGAATGAACCCATGCTGCCGTTCAATGCGGCCATATCTTTCATGCGACGCATAAATTCAGGGCGGGTTGCCACGACGGGCATCGCTTCCGGACTGAGGCCCTTTACTTCCACCGTTACATGCAGCGATGGAATATCGACCGCAAATAATGATTTCAGTTTTTCAACATCATCTTTACCGAGCACGCTTTCGATAGCATCCTGCTGATCGATGAGATTGTCTACCACCTCACTGTCCACGCGCGTGAAGTGTACGTTCTCCCATTTCAATTCCATCTGGTTAATAAAACCGGCATCCACAATGGTTTCCAGTTTGACCACGATATATCCTTTGCCCTGGGCGGCCCGGATATAACTATCCTGCTGTACCGGATTGCTGGTATAGATAATGACCAGTTTACCATCCTTATTTTTCTGGAGCGTTTCGGCGGCATTCCTGTATTCTTCCAAAGTATAAAAGCGGGATCCGTCGGCGTCTTCCATGATATGGAACTTATTTGCCTTCTCCAGGAATTTATCGTCGGTCATCATGCCGTATTTTACAAACAGACCCAGGCTTTCCCATTTCTCTTCGTATTCTTTTCTTTCCTTATTGAAAATTTCTTCGAGTTTGTCCGCTACCTTTTTTGTAATATGGTTGTTGATCTTTTTTACATTGGGATCTCCCTGCAGATAACTCCGGCTCACGTTCAAAGGAATATCAGGACTGTCAATAACACCCTGTAACAGCATCAGGAATTCAGGAACGATATCTTTTACTTCATCCGTAACAAAAACCTGGTTGCTGTACAACTGGATTTTGTCTTTCTGAATTTCGTAGCTCTGTTTGATTTTTGGAAAATACAGGATGCCCGTGAGGTTGAAGGGATAGTCCACATTCAGATGTATCCAGAATAAGGGCGGTTCATTAAAAGGATATAATTCTTTATAAAAATTCTGATAATCTTCTGTGGTTAGTTCACTTGGTTTACGTGTCCATGCGGGTGTCGTATTGTTGATTTGCTTGTCTTCAAAAAATATCGGGATGGGCAGGAAGCGACAGAATTTCTGGAGGATATTGCGGATGCGGGTATCGTCAAGAAATTCTGCTGAATCTTCTGAAATATGCAGAACGACGTCAGTACCCCGTTCCGTTTTGCCATTTTCTTCCAGCGAATATTCCGGGCTGCCGTCACATTCCCACTGAATGGCGGGCTGGTTCTCTTTATAAGATTTGGAAATAACGATCACTTTGTCGCTGATCATAAAGGCCGAATAGAACCCCAGACCGAATTTGCCGATGATGGCGTTTTCATTCTGGCCCTTATATTTATTGACAAACTCCTCGGCTCCCGAAAGGGCCACCTGATTGAGATACTTATCTACTTCTTCGGCCGTCATACCGATACCCCGGTCAGAAATGGTAAGGGTTTTGGCTTCCTTATCCAGTTTTACCTGGATGGACAGGTCCCCGATTTCGCCCTTGGCCTCCCCGATGGAAGACAGGGTCTTCAATTTCTGGGAAGCATCTACTGCATTGCTTATCAGCTCTCTGAGAAAGATTTCATGGTCACTGTACAAAAATTTCTTGATGATGGGGAAGATATTCTCTGTCTGTACCCGGATACTTCCTTTTTGCATAGTCGGCTATTTTAGCCATGCCGTTCAAAGAGGGTGCCATTTGCCTGTGTTCTGACAGGTTGACGGTATTTGGTGTATGGTTTATGGTATATGGATTTCATGTGACGATTCCTATTTGAATGCCATACACCATATACCATAAACCATACACCATATACCGATTCCCTTTCGACTTTTCACCAAAAAGCACTACTTTCGCAGCCCAATTAATTTTTTTACCAAAATCAGGGAAATGAACAATTATGAATTGATGGTGATTTTTACCCCTGTGCTGTCTGAGGAGGACTATAAAGCCGCCCAGAACAAATTCACGGCCTT
>Ga0209863_10000225_pt1 | contig 34875 bp, 31 predicted proteins | sample OrgsoiDNA2013046_FD_185796 | JGI IMG/M metagenome (GOLD analysis project Ga0209863, IMG submission 185796) | Permafrost soil microbial communities from the Arctic, to analyse light accelerated degradation of dissolved organic matter (DOM) -... | ecosystem: Environmental > Terrestrial > Soil >...
AGGCTTTGGGTTTAATGTACTTTTAGTTTTGGGCCTGTCTGCCAGCAGGCAGGCTTTACGCGTTAAGCTTGAAAAGGTTTTAGGCTTTACGCTTTAGGCTTTAAGCTTGAAAAGGCTTTAAGCTTGAAAAGGTTTTAGGCTTTATGCTTTAGGCTTTAAGCTTGAAAAGGCTTTAAGCTTGAAAAGGTTTTAGGCTTTACGCTTTAGGCTTTAGGCTTAAGAAGGCTTTAAGCTTGAAAAGGTTTTAGGCTTTAAGCTTTACGCTTTAAGCTTAAAAAGGCCTTTAGGCTTAATAATGTATTTTTAAGAAAGTAGAAATTTTGATCCAACCGAACGACATGCCCGAAGAAGTGATCCTGGTGAATGAACAGGATGAACAGACCGGAACGATTGAAAAAATGGAAGCACACCGGAAAGCCCTTTTACACAGGGCTTTTAGCGTTTTTATATTCAATCTGAAGGGTGAAATGCTTTTGCAGCAAAGGGCATTGGGGAAATATCATAGTCCGGGTTTATGGACCAACGCCTGTTGTTCCCATCCGCGTCCGGGTGAAGCCGTTGAAGTCGCGGCGGGCAGAAGACTTAGAGAAGAAATGGGCATTGACACTTCGCTCAAAAAAATATTCGATTTTATTTATCGCACGGAATTCGAAAACGGCCTTACGGAATTTGAATTCGATCACGTGTTTACCGGAACGTATAACGGTGAGCTGTATCCTGACAAACAGGAAGTAAAAGATTATTGTTTTCGCTCGATGGAGGATATAGAACAGGATCTCGAGCGAAGACCGGAGAAATATAGTTCGTGGTTTAAAATTGCTTTTCCCATTTTAAGCGTAAAGCGTAAGGTTTAGGACCCGGGCAAATTCACTATTCATTGTTTAATATCTAATTATACAACCATGAAGAAATTGGCTTGTGCTGTGTTTTTTCTTTTCATTTTCTCCGGAATAAAGAGCCAGCAGACCGTTGAAAAATACACAAAACGGGAAGGCAGTTTGCGGTATGGCGCAGGGCCGAAAGATCTCATCCCTTACGGCAGCCAGGGGTACACGTTGATTCTTCCGGAAAAAAATATTGCGGTAAAAGGAATCATTTTAATGCTCGAGGACGACAGGATCACCCTGCTCGATACAACCGAGAGCCAGCATATTCATATTGACAGGGAGGCCATTCCCAAAGGATTTGCGGTCTTGTATATATCAACGGGAATTCCGGTTGATCTATATTTTTCCGCCGCTTCTCTGCAGTATGTGGATACGGTTCTTGCAAAAGTTCTTGACTATTACAAATTACCCAACCGGAATATTTTTTTACTGGGAGCCATGGTTTCCGGTCATCGCGCTTTGAAATATTTTGAATATTGCAAAAACGGGAAATCCTCATTCAACCCGGATATCACGGGCATTGTAGTAACTGAATCCGCAATAGACTGGGTGAGGATGTGGTATGAGGCCCAGAAGCAAGTGAGAGACAATATGACGCCGACACAAAATTTTGAAGGAAACTTTATTACTTATATTTTCAAAGAAAATTTAAAAACCACCCCGGTAACCCATATCGACGACTACATTAAATTTTCCCCTTACAGTTATTTTGATATTAAAATGACCAAGCCAAAATTATATGCCTCACTGGCTATCCGGGCCTATACATTTGCGGATACCCGATATTGGTTTTCTGCGCAGGGAAAAGGAATTTACGACAGCAATTATCCCGACATGTCGGGGTTCATCAACGAACAGAAACTCGTTGGTAATAAAAAGGCGGCACTGATCGTATTCCATAGCAATCCCGACGATCCGCCAAAAAACGAATTACGCCGTCAGTCGTCCACCTGGGATCTGGTAGACAAAAAGGAACTGGTAAACTGGATGGATTCTCAATCGAAATAAATAGTCGAAGAACTAAGCCTTTCCCGTGTATCGTGTAGGGTGTTTAGGGTGTGGTGTATGGTATATGGTTTATGGTATATGGTGTATGGTATATGGTATATGGTTTATGGTTTTCGATTTACGATCTACGATAAACGGAAAAGCGTTAGGCGTTTTGCGTTATGCGTTAGGCGTTATGCGTTAAGCGTTGTGCTTTCAGTCTTCCCGGCAGTTTGTGTCTTCATTTTGGATCCCCGATTATCGCGCGCCATGCGGGAGTAAACGGAAAGATTTCTGTCGGTGAGAAATTTTAAAAGGAGGATCGTATAAGAAGTATGGTGGCCCAGCGTATTGTAATAATTCCCGGCGAACTGTTTGATCTTTGGTAATTTATTCCACGGAACTGAGGGGAAGTCGTGATGCTCGTTATGATAGCCCACGTTCAGGTTCACCGTATTCATCAGACCATAGTAACTCTTCGTTTCCTGATCGCCATGTGTGAGGAAATGCTCCTGCACCCAGCGGGCACCCAGTGGATGCAGTCCGACAGAAAAAAAGAAACTGGCAGTGATATAAGCCGCTGCCTTCCATCCTAAGAAATAAATAAAAACACTCATGAAAGAAACCTGCACGATAATATTTACAACGGTCCATTTATCCATCAGTTTCACTTCTTTTATCCTTCCCGGGCGGATCATCTGAAAAATAGGATAAAGTAAAAGCCAGAGTGCTTTTCCGAAACCAGAATTATTGATCAGTTTCGCTTCCCACCGGTAAGGCATGTCTGCATCCAGTTCTTCAACGCCCTGATAAGAGTGATGTTTGAGGTGATATTTTTGAAAAGAAATGGCACTTGGGAAAACTAATGGAAGGTTGGCAAGAATAGCTGAAATCTTATTGTAATAGCTTTTCTTAAAGAGCAGGTTATGGGCAGCTTCATGTATGCAAACGTATAAAGTGTGGCTCGCAAAGGCGCCCGCCAGGTAGGCAACCAGGAAAATGACCCACCAGGATGCGTCGCGCAGGAACCAGGACAGGGTGATTTGACATGCGACGCAAAGAAGGATCACGCCCAGGGTCCAGGGATTTCTGCCGATCAGGTTCCTGATTTCAGGATGTTTATGGATAATTTCTTTGGTTCTGGGCTTGTGGGGCTCACTTTCCATACTCCACCGGAAGCTGTTCGGCTTGGGCATATGCTCTGTTTTGAATGTGCGAATTTACTGCTTATTTTTTATAGGTTTATGGTATATGGTGTATGGGGTATGGGAAAACCATTGACCATAAACCGTAAACCATTAACCATTAACCCTAATCTGTTCAACCTCAAGCCTATTTCGGCTTGTATTTCACCTCATCAAAAATCGTCCGGGCCGGAATTTTCAGGAGTTTTTCAGGTGATAAATCGGGATGAAGGGACGCGTATTTCTGGATGATCCGCCAGCCCACCCACTGGCCGATATTACCAGGCGAAGAATCGGGCATACCCTGAGTATACGGGGCATCCCCGATATAATTTTTGATCAGGTCGGGTTCGAGAGTATAGAGATTCTGATCCAGGAAAAAATTCCAGATCTGACCCTCATTCGACAGGCACCAGTTGAGTTGTTTTTGCGTAAACCCGGTTTTTAAACTATCCGCCGCCTCCGGCAACAGCTGATCGATCAGCCACCAGTTCTTCCCTTTTTCAATCATTTGTTCGATGAGCGGTTTCCCCTGACTCTGGTCAGGAAAAATGTCTTCCGCGAGGGCCTTCATGCAATTGGGCACGATGTATTCCGGCTCAAAGCGGCGGGAAATATAGAGAGGAAAAAGTTCCTGGCCCTGGCTGCTCAGATAAAACGGGAAATATTTACCGGCGTACAATTGTAATCCGATCGCTAGCGTATACCGCGTCAATGCAACACCGGGAGCGTCAAAGGGTCCGATATAGGCGACTACCCGGGGGGGCAGGTTGTATTTTGGAAAATAATACCGGATATATTGAAAAACCTTCCTCAGCCCTTCTTCCATAGATCTCATCCCGCCTTTTGCAGGACCGAATTTCAGATCCAGGGAATCTTTCACCGGCAAATAGCTGCTGATGAACCGACGGCACGCAAAGAAAGCCTGGGCGCTGGTGTCGGAAAGCGGGCTGGTTCCTAAAATATTTATCGCGAAATCATTGATAAAATACGGGTATTGCCTGCCGAGTTCAAGGAGTCCCTCCTGCACATGATTGGTATCGATCGCAAAAAATCCCTGGTCAAACCGCTCAATATGAACGGTAATTGGAATATTCGAAACGTCGGGGGTCTTTTTACCTGTTTTGCAGCCAATAAAAAACAGGAAAAACAGGAGAGGAAGCTTATTTTTCATCCGGATAAAAACGTTCCTGACCGCAAGATAGTATTCCGGGCCTTAGCAGTAAATTTGTTTCATGAAGATCGCCCTTGTTCAACAAAATTATCATATTGGAAATTTTGAATTCAACGCAGAAAAGATCATTCAGGGTATTCAGCAGGCAAAAGAAGGTGGCGCCGACCTCGCCGTTTTTTCTGAAATGTCTGTTTGCGGTTATCCGCCCCGCGATTTCCTGGAGTTCGAAGACTTTCTGAAACGCTGTTATGCATCCATCGAGTTGATTAAAACGCATACCGCTGGCATCGGCGTGATCGTCGGTTCGCCCGCCCCTAACAGGGATCCCAGGGGAAAGGATCTGTTCAATGCCGCCTGGTTTTTGCACGACAATGAAGTAAAGGCGATTGTCTGCAAGACCTGTCTCCCGACCTATGATATTTTTGACGAATACCGGTATTTTGAAGCGGCTTCCGAGTGGCAGGTGGTTTCATTCCAGGGCAAACGCATTGCCCTTACCATCTGTGAGGATATATGGAACCTCGGAAATAATCCATTATACAAGGAATGTCCGATGGATCATCTGATGCTCCAGCAACCGGACCTGATGATCAATATTTCCGCTTCTCCCTTTGACTATGATCATGAAGAGGATCGCCGGGCCGTGGTTCGACAGAATGTCCTTAAATATAAACTGCCCATGTATTATTGTAATGCTGTGGGTTCCCAAACGGAAATAATTTTCGATGGAGGCAGTGTCGTGTATGACGCTCATGGAAATTGCACCCATCATTTGAAGGTTTTTGAAGAAGATTTCCAGATCATTGATACGGAGATGAAATACAGGCCGGTCAATAAACACCTTCCCGTGTTTACTTCTGCCTCTGTTCTGACCCCGGATCAAATCATTCCCTATCTCACCCGGAGAAATAATATCCATGAGATACACGATGCCCTCCTGCTGGGCATCCGGGACTATTTCGGAAAAATGGGATTTCACAAAGCGATCCTGGGCAGCAGTGGTGGCATCGACAGTGCCGTTACGCTGGCCCTGGCCTGCAGGGCCCTGGGCAGTGAAAACGTACGCGCGGTGGCACTTCCCTCGGGTTTTTCAAGTGGTCATTCGGTGGAAGACGCCGAAGCGCTTTCAAGAAAACTAAACAATCCATTCGAAATTATTCCCATCCAATCCGTTTTCGAAAGTTTTCTTACAACTTTAAAACCTGTTTTCAAGGATCTTCCCTTTAATGTGGCGGAAGAAAATATCCAAAGCCGCACACGGGGTAACCTGCTCATGGCCATCGCCAATAAATTCGGATATATTCTTCTGAATACCTCCAACAAAAGCGAACTCTCCACGGGGTATGGAACCCTATATGGGGATATGGCCGGGGGACTCAGTGTGTTGGGTGATCTGTATAAAATGCAGGTCTATGCGCTGGCACACTATATAAATCAGGACGAAGAAATTATTCCGGCTTCTATCATAAATAAAGCGCCGTCCGCGGAACTTCGTCCCGATCAAAAGGATAGTGACAGCCTGCCGGAATATGACCTGCTCGACAAGATCCTATTTCTCTATATTGAAAGGAGAAAGGGTCCCAGGGAAATCGTGGCGATGGGTGTGGATGAATCCCTGGTGGCGCGTGTGCTGAAACTGGTTAATACCAGTGAGTATAAGAGAAATCAGTTCTGTCCCATCATCCGGGTAAGCTCCAAGGCCTTTGGTATAGGAAGAAGGATGCCGATTGTGGGGAAATACCTTTCGTAAGCTTAAAGCCCAAAGCCTAAAACCATTTCAAGCCGAAAGCCCAAAGCGTAAAGCCTAAAACCATTTCAAGCGTAAAGCCCAAAACTTTTATCGTGTATCGTTTATCGTCAATCGTGTATCGTTTGTCGATACGCGATATACGATCCACGATTAACGAAGAGTTTTAGGCTTTACGCTTGGGGCTTTCGGCTTTAAGACTATTGTTTCACCAGGGTTGTGCTAGCTATTACTTGCAGTGCAGCACCCCATACAATGCCAGTATAAACCAGCGTTTTTCCATCCCAGGATTTTATAAATGTGCCCAGTCCGCCGAAATATAATGAGTCACCGTTGGCAGAAAGGTTCCAGGTTGTTACGGAATCCGGTTCAGGTGGGTCACACTTGACATTAGCATCAATCTCGTGCGCGGTCCCATCGGTAAGTAGTTGCAATATATTGTCCTTTTCACAGGTCGGAAGGGAGTCATACACATTCGCACTTATTCCATTGGAAGTCCAGATTAAAGAGGTTAAAACGTAGGATCCGGAAAGGTTCTGAACTGTTTTTGCGCTCGACGAGGCATCGCTTTTTTTGCAGGCGCCAAAAGAAAATAAAATAGCTATCGCAATCGCCGTTAAAGTGTTTTTGCGCATGTTGATCAGGGGTTAAGAAAGAATAAAGCTAAGGATCATTTTTTGGTTAGCGTCGTAGTGGCTATAACCGGGAAACCGCTGATTGTTTCTGCATTGTTAAGGACCAGGGTTTTGCCATCCCATGTTTTTATAAATGAAGCGCTTCCCGCAACATATATAGTATCCGTATTTTGAGAAAGGCTCCAGGTCCCGGTGGAATCGGAAGGAGGCACGCAAGGCGTTCCGGCATCGATAAAATGAGCGGTCAGGTTGGTATCGAGCTGGATCACATTATCTCTTTCGCAGGGGGGCAGGGAGTCATACAAATCGATGGATATACCTGATAGGTTCGCGGTCAGAGCGGTAATCGTATAAGTTCCGGAAAAATTTTGTACCGTTCTGGCATTGGATGGCTGATTGCTGCCACTTTTCTTGCATGCATTAAAAACAAGGAATAATGCGACTGCTGAGGCGGCCAAAAGAATTTTTCGCATAATCTCATTATTTATTGAATATGGGTAACTCGATTTAGCCGGTTTTATTGTTCAGAAAAGCAAAAAGAAAAAAATTAAAAATCAAAGAGGGAAAAATGTGAAGTAAATGTGAAATTACGAGTTGGTACCCCACTGAAATCATAGTGAAAAAGGTTGAAAATACATATTCTTACGAAGCATAATCCAGTCAGGCGGGACCGGTGAAAATACGCATCTTTTCGAAGCATAATCCAAGCAGGCGGGACCGATGAAAATGCGCATCCTTTCGAAGCATAATCCAGTTAGGCAGGACCGATGAAAATACGCACCCTTTCAAAGCAAAATCCCGGGCCGTGATCGATGGAAATACTCATATTGCCACGCATAACGACCAAACCTAATTGATGAAATGGTCGCCCCGTCAGGAATTTATTCAGCCGGTCGGGTCAGAAGGAACTGAAGAAATGGAATTTGACCTCTGACAGATTAGCGAATTCACTATTTTTACCCAATTAATTTCGAATCGCGATTTTTTACTTTTTACTCTTTACTTTTTAATTTTTTACCACCATGTATACGGCGGAAGATATCAGGATCTTAAACGAAAAAATACAGGTCCAGGGGCAGTTTGTCGATAAAATGCGGACAGAAATCGGTCGTGTGATCGTTGGGCAGCATTATATGCTCGACCGCTTGCTGATCGGCCTTCTCACCAACGGTCATATCCTGCTCGAAGGAGTGCCGGGACTTGCCAAAACCCTTACCATCAAATCCCTCGCGCAAACCATCCGTGGGAAATTCAGCCGGATACAATTCACACCCGACCTGCTGCCGGCCGACGTTATCGGCACGATGATTTTCAACCAGCAAAAGCACGAGTTCGTTGTCCGTAAGGGACCTATTTTCGCTAATTTCCTCCTCACCGATGAAATCAACCGGGCCCCGGCAAAAGTGCAAAGCGCTCTTTTAGAAGCGATGCAGGAAAGACAGGTAACCATCGGCGACAGCAGTTATATTCTGGAAGAACCCTTCCTGGTGCTGGCTACACAGAATCCCCTGGAACAGGAAGGAACCTATCCGCTGCCGGAAGCGCAGCAGGATCGTTTCCTGATGAAAGTAATCGTCACCTATCCGTCCAAACAGGAAGAGCAGCAGATCATCCGCAATCATATGAATGGAATAAAACAACCGGATCTTAAACAGGTTGTTTCGATGCAGGAAGTGCTGGAGGCCCGCGATCTGACGCGCAAAATATATATGGATGAAAAGCTGGAGAATTATATTCTGGACATCGTGTTTGCCACCCGAAACCCGGAAAAATACCGGCTGGAAAAATTAAAATCCATGATTTCATACGGCGGTTCGCCCCGTGCCAGCATTAACCTGGCCCTGGCAGCCAAGGCCAATGCTTTTCTGAATAAAAGAGGATACGTGATTCCTGAGGATGTTCGCTCGATATCCAAGGACGTGCTCCGCCACCGCATCGGCCTGACCTATGAAGCCGAAGCGGAAAATGTAAATGCAGATTTTGTGATTGATGAGGTTTTGAGGGCGATACAGGTGCCATAGGTATATGGTATATGGTATATGGTTTATGGTTTATGGTTGTAGCATTAAATTAATATGCTATGATCAGTTATAAAACACTGGAAGTTTGGAGATATTCAATGAAAACAGTGAAAGAAGTCTATGATCTGATTAAATCATATCCTTCAGAAGAAAAATATGGATTAATTTCTCAAACAACCAGAGCTGCGGTTTCTATACCTGCAAATATTGCGGAAGGAGTAGGAAGAAATTACAAAAAAGATACAATCCAATTTCTTCATTATTCACGTGGTTCAGCTTATGAATTGGAAACACTATTGTGTGTCGCATTAATGACTAAGATTATAGATGAAGAATCATACAATAGGATAAGTAAAATTTTGGAATCAAATATTAGGTTGATTAATGGATTTATTAATTATTTAAACCATAAACCATAAACCATAAACCATAAACCGTACGCCATAGGCCAAAAATGTTAACAGCAGCAGAGATATTAAAAAAGGTAAGAGAGCTCGAGATAAAGAGTAAACGCCTCACCCGCCACCTTTTCACGGGCGAATACCACTCTGCCTTCAAGGGTAGAGGCATGAGTTTCCGGGAAGTACGTGAATACTATCCGGGGGATGACGTTCGGTTCATAGACTGGAACGTATCGGCAAGGTTCAACCATCCCTATAGCAAATTATTTGAAGAGGAAAGAGAGCTCACGGTAATGCTGATGGTGGACGTTTCCGGCAGTTCCTTATTCGGAACCGTCAAAGGAAGGAAAAAAGACCTCATCACCGAGATTTGTGCCGTCCTCGCTTTTTCAGCTGTAAACAATAACGATAAGGTCGGACTGGTTTTCTTCAGCGATAAAATTGAAAAATATATTCCACCAAAAAAAGGCCGCGACCACGTTTTGCACCTGGTACGTGACCTGCTCATAACTGAACCTGCCCACCGGAAAACAAACATTTCCCAGGCACTTAAATTTCTGAACAATACCCTTCGCCAGAAAACCATCACTTTTTTACTCAGCGATTTTCTCGACGATAGTTACGAAGAGGCCCTCCGCGTAGCCGGAAAAAAACATGACCTGATCGGAATCAAAGTCTACGATAAAATGGATATGGAACTCCCCGACGCAGGACTGATCGAAGTGGAGGATGCAGAAACGGGCGCGATGATCTGGGTGGATACCTCAGACTACGCCCAACGGAATTATTACCAGCAATCTTTTTTTAAAATGACAGAACTCAGTAAATCTCTATTTCTGAAATCGGGTTCGGACCTGCTCCATATGCGAACGGATGAAGACTATGTAAAAATTCTGCAGAAGTTTTTTGTGGGTAGAAACCGACCTGCCTAGCCGATGGCCAAAACCCTAACCTATATCACTTGTATGCTGATCCTCCTGGGAGGCGCTGCCACCTCGCGGGCGCAGGAAATCCCGACGGCAAAGGCTTCGGTCGACAAAAACCAGATCCTGATCGGGGAACCGGTACGATTCAGCATCGATGTGAAGTCGCCCATGGTGTCCCAGAATCAGCTGCCCCAGTTTGATAGTATTCCCCATTTTGAAACCATTGAAAAAGGCAGCCGCGATTCGCTGATTTCGGCTAGTGGTGCCAGTTATCATCTCGAATGGAAACTGACGAGCTTTGATTCCGGTACCTGGGTCATTCCTGCTTTTTCAATTGATATTGGAAAACAGGTCTATAAAACAGATTCGATCGCTATTGAAGTTTCCTACGGGACCGTCGATACGTCTAAGGACTATCACGATATCAAGAGCATCATTGATATTGAAAACCCGGATGTAAAATATATTCCCTGGATCGTCGGGACCATTACTCTGGTTGCGCTGGTTTTATTTATCTGGTTTTTTCGTCATCCTTTTACAAAAGAACAGATTGCTGAATCGCCCGTCAGCAGCCGCATTACACCGCTCGATGAGGCTCTCAGTTCATTGGATCAGCTGAATAAGATGATCCGGGACGATCCTTCATCAGTGAAAAAATATTATTCCGGGATGAACGATACCCTGCGTGTTTATCTGAACCGGCAACTGGGGCTGGTCACCATGGAAAAAACCAGCGAAGAAGTCATCATCGCCCTGAGCAATTTAAAAATGGACAGGGAGGATTTTTCCAAACTGGCTTCCGCATTGCGTATGGGAGATTTTGTAAAATTTGCCAAGTATGTTCCGGGCCCGAATGAAAATGAGAGCAACCTGGACGTGATCCGTTCATCTATTTTGAAGATCAACGAAATTGAAAATAAAGATGTCAACTAAGTTTATGGTATATGGTTTATGGTTTATGGTGTATGGGAAAACCATTGACCATATACCATATACCATACACCAAGAAAATTGCACGCTCACCAAAATGTAAAAATTAGTGTTGTTCGACTGGTTCTCAAATATTCATTTTGCCAAACCCTGGTTTTTTGCCCTCTTCGCAGGGCTTCCGTTGTTGATATTTTTTTATTTGCGTCCGGTTATGCGTACGCAGGGGACCATGCTGGTATCCGGCATTAAAGCATTTGGCAGCGGCCGTTCCTGGAAAACCATGCTGCGACATATTTTGTTCATCCTCCGTATTCTCGCCATTTCATGCATAATTATTGCCCTGGCCCGGCCCCAAACGGGCAGTGAACAACAGCTCACTAGCGGGGAGGGTATCGATATCGTTTTTTGTCTGGATATCAGCGGAAGCATGCTGGCGCAGGATTTCACCCCAAGCCGGATGGAAGCCGCTAAACAGGTTGCGTCGGAATTTATTGACCGCAGGCCGACGGACCGAATGGGTCTTGTAATTTTTGCGGGCGAAAGTTTTACGATGTGTCCGTTAACGACGGATCATGCCGTGTTGAAATCACAATTGTATAACGTGCAGAGCGGATTGCTTGAAGATGGCACTGCCATCGGGTCCGGACTGGCAACAGGCGTTGAAAGACTCCGTTCTTCCGTTTCAAAAAGCAAGGTCATCATCCTGCTCACGGATGGAGAGGATAATGGCGGCCGGCTGGATCCGAACACAGCAAAGGAGATCGCGAAATCATTTGGTGTGCGTGTATACACCGTGGGCGTGGGCACGGAAGGATTTGCGCCTGTGCCCGTTCAGACCAGCAGCGGAGTGATCATGCAGCGGGAAAAGGTCAGTATCGATGAAAAGCTGCTCACACAGATTGCGAATGAAACCGGCGGAAAATATTTTCGGGCGAAGGACAATGAGAGCCTCGAAGCTATTTATAAGGAAATCGACCGTCTGGAAAAATCAAAATTCGAAGTGACGACCTACACCCATTATACAGAAAAATTCCTGCCCTTTGTGCTGGCAGCACTTATGTTCCTCGTGCTCGAATGGATATTACGTTTCACCCTGTTTAGAAAATTTCCATGATACGCGCGCGGGTGTATAAATCCACGGGCAGCTGGTATACGGTAAGGGCCGTGGACGGGAATTTTTATACGGTACGTATCAAAGGAATTTTCAAAATAGATGGCATAACGTCAACCAACCCGGTAGCCGTCGGAGATTGGGTGAACCTGGAAATGGAAGCTGGTCCCGGCTCAGCAGGGATGATGATTACAGAGATAAGCAAAAGAAATAATTATATCAATCGCCAGTCACCCGGCAATAAACACCAGCACCACATCATCGCTTCCAACCTCGATCAGTCCCTGCTACTCGCGACGTTGAAGGATCCAAAAACATCCCAGGGATTTATTGACAGGTTTCTGGTGGCTGGCGAAGCCTATCATATTCCTTCCATCATTGTTTTTAATAAATCGGATATCTATAGAAAAAAAGAGATGGATCATTTTCAGGAAAGAAAAGATATGTATGAAGCGGCCGGTTATAAAGTGATGCTGATGAGCCTGGAAAATAAAACGGGAATGGAAGAAGTGGAAGAAATACTTAGGAATAAAACCAGTCTGCTCAGCGGGCATTCCGGCGTAGGAAAATCTTCCTTTATCAATGCGGTGGTTCCGGATAGGGAGCTGAAAACCCAGGGAGTGAGCGGACGAAGCGGTAAGGGAATTCATACCACCACCTTTGCTGAAATGTATGACCTGCCCTTATTGAATGCCCATGTCATTGATACGCCCGGGATCCGGGAATTTGGTCTGGTGGACATTTCCAAACAGGAACTTTCACATTATTTTCCGGAAATGCGATCCCGTTTGAATGATTGCCAGTTTAACAACTGCCTGCATATTAATGAGCCAGGTTGTGCCATAAAAAAAGCCCTCGAAGAGGGCAAGTTATCGTTCAATCGCTATGTGAGTTATTGTATGATGCTCGATTCAATAGAAGAAAAAAGCTATTAGGAAGCCAACCTGTTGGCAGTATGGATCAGCAGCTTTCCTTCCAGGAAACGGGCAACTTCTACAACGGCATCATTATCTTTTCTCGGCGCTTCACGGAACTTTCTCGGGTAGATTGAAATGCCGGTATAGATATTATAATGCAGGGTGAGCACATGACCTTTGAAGGAAAAGTCCCACATCAGAGAATCAAAATCGTCTGTCTTGTGGTTGAAATTGACGTCCAGGTCATCAGATAAGATATTGGCGACTTCATAAAATCTTTTAAGGCCGCAATCGTCGTCTATTACTGCTTCGGTGCATCCGAAGTCGGTGCGTAATGTGAGGCTCATAGTGTTGGGATTTAATTGGTTTACGGAATAGTACATGGGTGCTGGATTATGCTTTAAAATCTTGATTATGCTTTAAATTTTGGTGCTTTTGGTACTTTTTCTCCACTCAATATGCGTTCCGCCCCAACATTTTTACCGTTGGAAGGGCAGCCGTATTGAGTCTTACAGGAGCACATGATGCTGAGCAGGATGCACAGCGAAGAGAAACAGACGATGTTTTTTACTTGTTTCATTGGATATCGATTAACAATTTAAACCTACAAAAAAGATTCAGCTTTTGCAATGAAACCCCCTGAAACTCGATGAATTGCAGGAAATCTTCGATGAATGAACGATTGCTTATTCTAGACTGGTTTCCGCATGTCAGAACGCGGAAATAAGGTAGTCAAGTAACCGTTCCGGGATGCGGAATCTCCAGTCGGCATTATAACGAAAGGTTGGGCGGGATTATTTCCCCGGAAATACAAGTATATAAGATTTAATAATGGCATAAAAGGACAAAACACCCTAAAAACAAGTGTGGAAGTGTGGAAGTATGGGAGTATGGGAATAATTATTCATTTGAATGAATACGCTATTCATAAATAACTAATGACTGGGAATTACGCCTTAAGCTTTGCGCCTTAAGCCTTAAGCGTTACGCGTTAGGCGTTAAGCGTTAGGCGTTACGCGTTAAGCGTTTCTAAACCAATCGGCATACTGGATATAATTATTGGCAATCCGGTCTATTTCCCCGTGGATAAGCTCCTGGGGGATGTCCTTAAGTTTGCGGGCGGGTATGCCGGCGTAAATGGCGCCCTGTTCCACCTTGGTATTTTCCAGAACGACGGCCCCGGCGGCAATAATGGAATTGCTTCCGACTTCCGCTCCATCCATAATAATGGACCCCATACCGATCAGCACATTATCCTGGATGGTACAACCGTGCACAATGGCGTTATGGCCTATGGAAACATTGTTCCCGATCACCGTTTTTGCTTTCTGATATGTACAATGGATTATACATCCGTCCTGAATATTCACTTTGTTTCCGATCCGGATGCTGTTCACATCTCCACGAATGACGGCATTAAACCAGACGCTGCAATCGTCACCAATCACCACATCCCCGACGATAGTGGCATTGGGGGCGATATAAATATTTTTACCAAAACCGGGCGAAATGCCTTTAACGGGAAGAATGACAGGCATGATTATGTTTTTTTGCAGTTATACAAATTTAAGGTTTAACGCTGAACGCCTAACGCTAATGGCGATTAAAATTAGGAGTTGAGGTGATTCGTATATTGGTCCGGTTGAAATACTTTTATATTACAAACAATTGCATTATACGTTAGGCGTTCAGCCATGCACTTTAGCTTATAATATGAATCAGAGAGAACTTTTCTTCCGTCACCTGGCCCAGACTTCTCCTGCGCCAATCGCCCTGGAGATCACGCGTGCGGAAGGCGTTCATCTCTATGATGCCGCCGGGAAAAAATATCTCGACGCGATCGGCGGGATCAGCGTTTGCAATACCGGCCACCGGCACCCCGAAGTGGTTCAGGCTATCCGGGATCAGGCGGACCGTTTTCTGCATATCCTGGTATATGGCGAACTGATACAGTCTCCCCAGGTTGCCTATGCGCACTTGCTGACACAGCACCTTCCTGAAAATCTGCAGTCCGTTTTTTTCACCAATTCAGGAACGGAAGCCACTGAAGGCGCCATGAAACTGGCCAAACGGGTTACCGGCAGAACCGAAATGGCGGGGTTTGAAAAATCCTATCACGGATCCACCCAGGGCGCACTCAGCCTGATGGGTGACGAATACTGGCGTAATGCATTCCGGCCCCTCTTGCCAGGTATGAACCACCTGAGATATAACAATAAAGAAGACCTGAATCAGATAACCGAAAAAACGGCCTGCGTGATAGCAGAAACCGTACAGGCTGAAAACGGGGTTATCAAACCTGATATGGATTGGATGCTCGCTCTGCGTAAAAAATGTGACCATACAGGCGCCCTGCTCATCCTGGACGAGATTCAGGTTGGCTTTGGAAGAACCGGCAGTCTCTGGGGCTTTGAACAATATGGCATTGTACCTGATATCCTTTTGCTCGGAAAAGCGCTTGGGGGCGGACTCCCCCTGGGGGCTTTCATTTCCTCAAAAAAACGGATGGATTCCTTTACGGATCAGCCGGTGCTGGGTCATATCAGCACATTCGGCGGTCATCCGGTAAGTTGCGCCGCGGGTCTCGCCGCTATGAATGTTTTGTTTAAGGAAAATCTGATAAAGCAGGTGGCGGAAAAAGAAAAACTTTTTCGGGAACTCCTCGTTCACCCAATTATAAAATCAGTTCGAAGCGCAGGGCTGCTCATCGCAGTTGAATTTGAAAATTTTGAAGAGAACAAACGCATCATTGATTTCTGCATACAGGATGGTTTGCTCACCGATTGGTTTTTATTTGCTTCCCATTGCCTGCGCATCGCGCCGCCGCTGACCATTTCAATGGCCGAAATCGAAGAGATCTGCAGGATAGTAAAGCTGAAAGCCTGAGAACACAAACAACATTTTGACGCTATTCATAATTGTCAAGCGTTTTTTAGTTTCAATTATTTATAACTTTTTTAGATTTCAATTTTTTTTATTGCAACGATTTTCTCTTTATTTTTATAATTTTTGTTCGATTTCGTTTCCCCTTCTGAGTATAATTCCAGGGTAACCTTGAAGCAAATGGTGTTAACCCCCGCTCCCTTATTAAAAATATCAAAAGCGGGTATTAAGATCAAGGCTGTCAATGTAGACGTATTGAAAACAGAATCCACACCCTGGCCAGCCCAGCCATAATGGTATGAATAGTTTATATATTGAATCGTCAAATGGCTTTTATTGAGTATTTCGGGATAGACATGATGGGAATCGTTTTCTTTGGTTCCTTTAAATTTTTTAAAAAATGATTGGATTTCCCGGTGAGTTTCCGAATGAACATTATTCGCGATTCCGATAAATCGTTTTGCCAGCATTTGACTTAGGGAGTCAATTTGAGAAATAGCGCCTGCCGCATTATCGGAAATTTTGACAAATTTGGTCAGATCTGATTGTCTTTGAGCAAGGGAAGCCAGACTTATTGAAATTCCCAATAATAATATTGCAAATTTTAATTTCATAATCTGTATATTTTTTGATGCCCTGCAAGGTAATGTAATGAACAGTTGATTTCTTCGGGGTACCCTATAGAAATAAGGGACGCCGTAATTATATTCCTGACGGTTTTCCGGCGATGAAACTCATGATCCTGTCCTTATAAAATAATCCAATAGGAAGAAGCTCCTTTCCCATATCTACAGAGTTTCCGAATACTGCTTTGATGTGCGCAATCGCGATTATATATGATTTATGTATTCGGATGAACTGGCCGGAAGGAAGGATATTTTCCATCTCGCCCATGGTCTGATGCGTGATAATGACGTGATCCGCGGTATGAATTTTAAGATAGTCTTTCATGCCTTCAATATATATAATATCCGAAAAACTAATCCTGAAAAATTTACTATTCGATCTTATAAACAAGTGTTCGTGGTGAAATGGTTTTATATCATTGGCCGATGTTTTGAAAAATTTACCATCTATTATTTTATCAATTGTTTTTGAAAATCGCTCATAAGAAACCGGCTTTAGCAAATAGTCAATGACATTGAATTCATAACTCTCCAGTGCGTATTCGGGGTAAGAAGTTATAAATACGACAAGTGGTGGATTGGATAACGATCGTAAAAAATGGAGACCCGTCATGCCGGGTAATTGTATGTCCAGGAAAATGAGATCGACTTCCTCTTTTTCGAGCGCCTCCCTTGCTTCCGGCGCATTACGATAAGTGCCTACCAGGTTGAACCGCCCCGATCTCTGTAAATGGTTTTTAATAACATCCTGGGCCAGTCTTTCATCTTCTACTATTATACATTTTATCAAGTAAGCCGGTTGTTAAGATTAATGAGACGGTAAATGTATTGTTGCTCAAAATTACATCAAGGGTATGATTATCCGGGTACAGGCGCTGGAGCCTTTCCTGGGCATTTTTCAGCCTGGATTTGCTTTCCTTTCTGACTTTTTTTTCGGTCTGAATAATATCAAGCGCATAGGCGTCCGGGTAAAGCAATTCAAGAACACTTTTGCTGTTTACAAGGCTCTTACCCTGAATTTTCTTCGCCTGGGTTTCCAGTTCAAGACTGGTATTATTAATAACATTCAGTACAATCTGTTGCGGACTAACCTTTAGTGTTATATAAATAAATGGCTTTGCAAAGGAAGTATCTATGGCATGTTTGAATCCGTTTTCGATAAAAGAGATGAACAGGAAGGGTTCGATCATTACGCCTTCTGTATCGCCCTCCACTTTAAATTGAATGTCGGCATCATATCTTATCCTTTCTATTTCAATATAATTCCTGATAAATTCAATTTCTTTGTTCAGCGGTATTTTATCCTCGTTGCATTCATATATCAGGAACCGCATGATATCGGCCAGCCTGATGACCACTTCGGGTGTCTTGTCGGTTTTGTTGAGGCTGAGGGAATAAATGCTGTTCAGGGTATTAAAAAGAAAATGAGGATTCAGCTGGGTGCGGAAATAACGAAGCTTATAAAAGCTGTTATCCTTTTGAAGAGCTTCGATGGTTTCTTCTTCACCCAGTTTTCTCCTGAGATAAGCGATTGAAACGGCCAGGCAGCCATTGATAAATATCCAGGCGCTTTCCCTGGCCAAACTGATCGTTGAATAGCTAAAATAGTTTTGTCCGGGACCGGGGATAAACGACAGCGCTATCTTATACAGAAGAAAAAGAAGAGTATGTACCAATAAAAAGAACAGGATCGTTAGCAGAAAAAAAACCAGGTCATTCCTGGTAAAAAGAAATTTTGGAACTATGATTTTTGAATACAGGATATACAGGGGTAATACAAGCAGGCTGACGACCAGCAAAACAATCCATGCTATTTTTTGATGCGGAAAGACTCCCAGTCCGTTTACCAGCGGGTTTATAAATAAAAATATCAACCAGCAATACACTTCAGTTTTATAGGTTCCTTTTACAATCCGGTCGTTATCGTATTCCATAGAGTGAGTGCTTGAGGGGATTTACTCGTCAAAACTACCTTAGCTCATGCTAACAGGAAATTATTTTCGACAAACAGGGTAACCGTATCGATATAATTTAAAACCCGGTTTGGATAATGTCCGTTGATCATGTAAACAGCGAAGAAGATGCCGGGTAATAAAGTATTGTTGGTCAATTATTTGAATTTTAGCCGCTGTTTGTATCTGTCCGTTTTCGATACGCGGATGTCCTGTTTGGAGCTTTTTAGGCTTCAAAGCGAATTCACTAACTACGAAGATTTTTTTCAAGAAAACTAAAGACATCTGCTTCCCAGGTTTCAATGCCCAGAAAAATGAAATTGTGCCCTTCATTTACCGAATTTCCAAACTTTGGATAGATTTTTAATTCGTGTGGTTTGTTAAATTGGTTCATGACACTGTCCAACGCATATCCCGGTGTTGTTGAGTAATCGTTTTGCGCGTGAATAATCATGACGGGTACGCGTATATTTTTAACGGCATTGATAAGCAGGGCCCGAAGCTGGGGAGAAAGATTCCAACTATAGCCAGACCCGGCGAAAATGATTGCAGCTTTTAAACCGGGTTCATGGTCGGCGACAATTAGAGTGAGTGATCCGCCAAAAGAATGACCCAGGATCGCCATCCTATGTTTGTCCACGTCAGGTCTTCTTCTCAGGTAAGAAATCCCCGCCATCATATCCTGCAATTGATCGGTTTCGAGCTGTTGCAGCTGTACTGTATTTCGGCCTTCCTGTCCGTTTTTATTGAACGCCGTTTCCATCAGATCCGCGCTATTTACACCCTGTCCCTTTGAAAGACCCATTCCTCTGCGGAAAAGAGCAAGATAAATATATCCCTTCCGGGCAAATAACGGACCGAGCAATGATGCATCCTTTACCGCGTCGTGCCGGGGATCAGAATCAGGATAACTTCCGGGACAAAAAATTATTGTCGCAAAGGGTCCCATTCCAACAGGTCGCCACAGTAAAGCTTTCAGGGATAATTTACCAGACTGCACAGAAACTGTATCGGGAATATTAATGTCCCGTGCATAGTTGACCCCAACCGAACTACAAACGATTAATAAAACAAGTATAATTCTATTATTCATTTATTCTGGTTTGAAGATGGTTCTGTCGAAGGGCATTTTAAAGGTCGTTTAATTCAGAAGAGGATCCCATAGTATCCGGAATTACAGAAGTTATTCAGGTAAAATATCAATTTTGAAGGCGGAAATAAGTAGAATTTCACCCGTTAGCCGCAGATTATTCCCATTACGTCTCATTTGTCAGCAATCTTTGGAAAGCCGGTATACTTTTGTGAAGTAATTAATAATTAAGATTCAATTCATAATAAAAATTAACGCCATGAAAAAGAGAATTGTAATACTGATGTCAGCTTTCATCTTAACCATCACTTCCTCATATGCCAGTAAGAATGAAGGTATTGTTCCTGAATCCGTTGTTTCAGCATTTAGTCATAATTTTTATCAGGCCCGGGATGCGAAATGGGAAAAAAGGGATAACTATTATAAAGTAACCTTTAACCAGGCGGGAGGAACCTTATTCGCTTTTTATTCCGAAGACAACGACTTCATGGGGGTTGCGAATTATATGTATACTGACAGGCTCCCGCCTTCGTTGATTTCTGATTTAAAAAAGAATTATGGAGATTATTGGATCACCGATCTGTTTAAATATTCAACAAATGAAGGAATCGGCTATTTTATCACTGTTGAAAACGGTGATCAAAAAATAATGCTCAGGAGCGATGGCAGGCAAAAATGGCAATCTTATAAAAAGATAAAGAAGTAATATCCCGATAGGTAGGTGGAAACAGAACCAGAAGACATCGTGAAGTCTTTTGGTTTTTCCTTTAGAACGAAATTCTGAAACTTCCAAAAACACCGAATTTCTGGATATACGAGAGATCCTGTCCTGTCGGCAACACGTGCCAAATAAAATCAACCCGCAGGAACTTTAGGATATTATCCACGCCCGTTCCGATTTCCATGTAGGTTTTCCCATCCAGTGATTTGAAGGTATAGTCCGCGTTATTGTTATACGCTGCATTTTCCGGCGAAAGATGTCCCCACAATAATTTGACGTTATAAAACTGGCGGAATTTCAACTTTCTCGTGAGTGGAAGAAAACGAAAGATGCCACTGCCGATATTGTGTTCATAATTCAGACCCAGGAATTGATCGTGCAGGTATTCATATTTATTCATCAGGCTGAACGCATACTTATTGTAATAATACGTTTCATTGCCCGGCGCCACATTGAGAAAGGGATAGGGCTGTACTCCCGTTGTTTTTCCGCCAAACAGGTTATAATAAATGGTGCCGAATGGTGGGACCTTCACAATATCTGATAAACTCACATAAAATTTATTATAGGTGAGCGTGCTTCCCAGCACATTCGGAATACCGCGGGTATATTTTACATCAATGATCGGATAATCACTGCCCAGGCTGGTCCGGTAAAAAGTAGTTTCAAAAAATTTCTCCAGGAATGCAAACCGCAGGTTGACGGCCAGTTCAAATCCATTCATCGGGTTGCCACTGCCTTTTTCGAAATCACTGATAGGCGCCAGATTCAACTCCGGATTATATACTTTATGATCAGCCGTAAGCGTAACCGAAAAACCATTCAGCCATTCATTGAACCATTCTAATTTCTGTTCCGTAAGATTGATGAATTTGATCGGGATACCCGGCTTTCGCACCGCGATGGCGAAAATGTTGTCAGACGTGATCTCATCATAATATTGCTGCCCATAGTCCAGATCCTGCCGGAACATACCATAAAGGGTCATGCGTGGATTTCGTTTAAAAATGTATAACGCGTCGGCTTCTTCGTGCCATACCTGGTCGCCGAATCCATAAGCGAGATAACCATGCAGGATCAGATTTTTATTGAACCCCTTATTGGTACCCAGATCAAACCGTAAACGCAGCCCCTGTAATTCATTACTGTAAATCCAGTTATACCAGGGACCGATCTGGTAATTCCCGATATTCAGATATCCCGTTCCAATGAAATTCAGGACATTGACATAGGTATGAAACTGCGGCATGCTCATCAGCGTATCCACCATTTTGTAAACCGCCTTTTCGTCCTTGCTCAATTGCTCGTGCCGGTTTTCGAGCCAGAAAGAATCCGGTCTTTCACGCGCGTTACCCGAGAACAGGACTTCTTCCAAAATCCTGTTCTTATCAATTTGGCGGCTGACAGAACTATCATTGTAAATAATATTTCTGTAAGTGGTGGTTTTTCTTCCGATCATGCCCATTCGGTTGTTGCCCAATGGCGCTAGATTTACAACGAATTTATCTTTAGATAAAAACCAGGTCGTGTCATTGACCAGGACGAATTCTTCAATGAGGGTCAGCTCCCGAACAAAATTCACGTTTGCATTGGTGCCCAGACGGAGTGTCATTTTCTGAATTGCAAAACTGGTATCATGTACCCAGCAGTCCCCTTCGAATACGCTTTCTCCTTTTCTTTTTGGAGTAAAAATCAGGTGGAGCAGTCTCCTAGAATTGACATATTGGGTGTCGACAATTTTATACCGGTAATAAAAATCTCCGTTATTGCTGAGCGGGCTTACAAACCGTTTGTCAAAGACGGGTATGAAATTATTGTAGAAATCAATATTCTGCTCCATGCCACCCAGGTACTTGCTGACACTTTCATTATTTAGTCCTACGGTTTTACTTCCCTTGATCACTTCGCGCCGTTTCGTCGTGGGATCGCGCTCATAGTAATAGTCCGACAGCGTTTCCGTAATATATATGGGAAGAAAGGGATTCGCTTCGCTGCTGTCGATATTGTTCAGAATAAACGAAAAAGGCCGCAACAGTTTTACGGATTGTAACCTTTCCTTGTTCACATTATCCAGGTCCAGTTCCAGTTTGTTATAGAGCTCGTAGGAGAAATTATGAAACCGGTACCGGTCGTTTGATTCCTTATGTTTAACAATTTTGCGCCAGAGCAGGAGCCCAAAGTCCACTTTCTTTCGCACGACGACCTCGTTAATATATGCCCCGCGTTGCAGGTTGATAACTACGAAAAGGCTGTCCTTGGTCGAACGTCGCAGGAGGGAATCGTTCAGGACAAGGAAAAATGTCTGGAATCCCACATAGGATATTTCCAGGGTATCCCGGGGCCATTGTTCGAAACGAAAACTGAAACCACCCGCAGAATCACTGAGTTTGCCATAACCGCTTTTGTCCAGCCGCATAGAAGCAAAAGGCACACGTTCTCCACTTTGTACATCCAGGATGACACCGCGCAGAACCTTTGTCTGGGCTTGTCCATCAAGGGAAACGAAGAGCAAAATGAGGAAGCTTACATAAGGCAGACATTTTTTCAATGCCGACATACCTCAAAAATACTACAATGAGCCCGAAGGAGTTGCGTCCGGTTCTTCATTCTCCTTACTTTTGCAGCCATTATGGCAAACGACCATCAAAAATTTCAGGCAATCATATCTCATTGTAAGGAATACGGTTTTATATTTCCTTCCAGCGAAATATATGACGGACTCAGTGCGGTATATGATTATGGGCAGTATGGAAGCGAATTGAAAAGGAATATCCGGGATTATTGGTGGAAGACGATGACACAGCTCCAGGATAATATAGTCGGTATTGATGCAGCCATTTTTATGCATCCGACCACCTGGAAAGCTTCCGGGCATGTGGATAATTTCAGCGATCCCATGATCGACAATAAGGACAGTCAGAAACGTTACCGCGTGGACCACCTCATCGAATCTTTTGCCGATGAACTGGAAGCGGCGGGTAAAAAGGACCAGGCCAATGCGTTGATAACATCCATGGACAGCCTGCTGGCTAAAAATGATTTTGACGGACTGAAGAAACTTATTGAAGAAAATAAAATCAGTTGTTCCGTTAGCGGCACGTCGAACTGGAGTGATGTCCGGCAGTTCAACCTCATGTTCTCTACTCAGCTGGGCAGTATTTCGGAAGAAGCCAGCGAAATCTATCTCCGGCCCGAAACCGCACAGGGAATTTTTGTGAATTTCCTGAATGTGCAGAAAACAGGCCGGTTGAAAATCCCCTTTGGCATTGCCCAGACGGGTAAGGCTTTCCGGAACGAGATCGTGGCGCGACAGTTTATTTTCCGCATGCGGGAATTTGAACAAATGGAAATGCAGTTTTTTATTCGTCCGGGCACACAGAAAGAATGGTATGAATACTGGAAAGAGACAAGGATGAAATGGCATTTGAGTCTGGGAATTTCACCAGATAAATACCGTTTTCACGACCACGTGAAACTCGCACATTATGCCGACGCGGCCTGCGACATCGAATACAATTTCCCGATGGGATTTAAAGAAGTGGAAGGCATTCATTCCCGGACAGATTTTGACCTGAAGAATCATCAGGAATACAGTAGAAAAAAATTGACCTACTTCGATACCGAACTCAACCAGCACTATATTCCCTATGTAATCGAAACATCCATCGGACTCGACCGTACGATACTCATGATTTTGAGTGAAGCCTACCAGGAAGAGGACCTGAGCACAGCGGATAAAAAGGACAGCCGGGTAGTTTTAAAATTTCCGCCCCGTCTGGCGCCTGTTAAACTGGCCATCCTGCCGCTGGTAAAAAAAGACGGACTACCGGAAATTGCCAAAGAGATCCTGGCCGACTGCCGCGGACAGTTCCGTTGTTTTTATGAAGAAAAAGATACGATTGGAAAAAGATATCGTCGCATGGACGCCATCGGAACACCCTTTTCGGTAACGGTCGACTACCAGACCAAAGATGACCAGACGGTGACGATACGCTACCGCGACAGCATGCTGCAGGAACGGGTTCCCGTAAGCGCAATAAGGGAAATCGTGGAAAAACAAATTTTATAAAACTTAATTCAAAGGGAAACCTTATTTTTGGGAATCACCTCCAATTGCATGACAAACCCCCGTTGGAAAGCATAATCCTGCACCAGCGTTGTACCTGTTGAAGATCCATTGATTGATTCTTTAATTTAACTATCACCATGCTTACCAACGAGGTTACGCTTAATTTCTATTTACTTGCAGTAGTAATCGGTTTATCAGTTTTCGTTGGATTCGCTTTCAGGGCAAAAATGATTTTAAGGTGCCGGACCAAAATTGAGCAACTGGAAAGGGAAATTCTGAATAACTATGAGTTCATTCTGGAACTCGAACGCGAAACCCAGAATATGGAGGCGAAGATGGAGGATATCAAGAGCCCGGTCATTACGATGAAGGCCCCGGCTAAGGAAACAGAAACCCGTTCAAAAAAAGTTCCTGATATTTCTCTCCGCAAGCAACTTCTTTCAAAGAAAAACATCGAACATCAGTCTGCCTCCGGACTTTAAGCGTAACACCAAACGGCTAACGCGTAACGCCGAACGCTTAACGCAAAACATCGGCGGGCATCCTTCATTAAAACCACATTGAGCCTTTCACAATTAACCATTAACCGCTAAATTTGGTTTCCGGGATTACCGGCGAAAAAATTTCCATGCTACAACCCTGGCAGACCGGGAAAGTCATACGAATTGAAAATGCCACAGCCGCCACGCGAAGGTTTTGGATTGAACTCGTTTCCGGCGAACCCTTTCATTTTGAACCCGGACAATTCGTGACCCTCGACCTTCCCATACATGAGAAGCCCGCCAAACGCTGGCGCAGTTATTCCATCGCATCATGGCCCGACGGCAGCCCGGTGTTTGAACTGGTGATCGTTCTGCTGGAGGGCGGAGCAGGTACTAAATATCTTTTTGAAGAAATACAAATTGGCAGTGAACTGATACTGCGCGGGCCGCAGGGTCATTTTACTCTTCCGGATCCCCTGCAAAAAGACGTTTTCCTCATCTGTACCGGAACGGGTATTGCGCCGTTTCGCGCGATGGTTCATCATATCTTAAATCATAACAAACCCCATCAGGATATCTATCTGATATTTGGATGCAGGCGATTGGGTGACGCACTCTATCAAAAGGAAATGGAGGAACTGGAACTTCAACTTACGGGCTTTCAATACCTGCCGGTTTTTTCGCGTGAGGTTCCCGAAAACCACAGGCACCTGATCCGCACGGGTTATGTTCACGCCGTTTTTGAAGAAATATGTAAGAGGAAAATGAAAGAATCGAACGGATCAGACAAGATTTTTTCTACGTCCTCTTTCTATTTGTGCGGCTGGAAAGTGATGATCGATGAAGCGAAAAAAAGAATTGTTGATCTTGGTTTTGATCGCAAATCAATCCACCTTGAATTATATGGTTAATGCTTAACGCTTAACGCCTAACGCTTAACGCCTAACGCTTAACGCTTAACGCCCCTATAATGAATCACCCTTTTTAATCTGTATTTTCCTTAAAAAAATTGCATTTTTTTCTTAAATAGAGAAAGCTTTTATGTGATTTTTTTGCTTTTAAAAGCATATGAGAAATTACAAGAAGTTTGACGTTTGGTCAAGATCTCATGAATTGGCAGTAATGCTGTATAGAGATATCACCCCATTTTTTCCAAAATCAGAAGTTTTTGAGCTGACCAGCCAAATGAAACGGGCAGCTTATTCAATACCTATCAATATTGCAGAGGGATGCGGAAGAAGTTCTGAAAAGGATTTTGCTCATTTTCTTGATATGTCACTGGGTTCCGCACAAGAACTCGAGTATTGCTTTTTGCTAGCTAAAGACTTATCATTTATAAATAGCGAACAATATGTAATTCTAAATGAAAAAATAAATGGAATAAAAGCGAAGATCATAAACCTTATAAAAAAAATCAGGGGACCACGCTCTTAATAAATCGTTTGATGTTAAACTTTAACCGTCTTATCCCGCCAAAAACGGGACAAAAGCCGAAGCGCGTTAGGCGTTAGGCGTTAAGCGTTAAGCGTTACGCGTTAAGCTTAATAAACCATAATTTTTTGTATGTATTTCTTAGTTCCGATTTCCAACTGAAGTACATACATGCCCGCGCTGACGGGAGCGATATGAATCGACCTGTTGAAGGATCCCTTGAAATTGGGATTCCTGGATTCATACAACAACTGCCCGGTTAAATCCAATATGCGTAAGTTGGTGTTGGCCATATTCGCCTGGTAAAATTGTACATTGAACACGCCCCGGTTCGGATTTGGTGAAATGACGAGACCGATATCACTTCCCGGCGTATAGATAAACTCGTTAGAGACCAGGGTGCAGCCTACGCTGTCGGAAACAACATCCTTATAGGAACCGGGGCCGAGCAGGGAATCCGTTTGTCCCGTACTTCCGACCAGAAGGGTATCATTATAATACCATTGATTGCCGGAGGCATAATTGCTCGACAACAGGTTTCCAATCCTGGTTATCACAACCGGTGCCGGTGTCTGCGCTACAACCGGAATACGCGGGGAAGCACAGTTATTCAGGGTGATCCGCATATCATAAAAGAAATAATAATAACTATGGTAGAAGGTCGTGTCCTTGCAATTATTTACGTCAATGGCACTGTTACCCGTAATCGTGAAGACGCCCGGAATACCCATCGGATAAGGGTTCGTCAGCAATCCATTATTCCGGAATAAAAAAGCACTGTCTTCGGCCACTACAATAATCACGTGGTCTCCCGGTGTGGGCACGGGCAGGTTCAACAGGAATACCGCACCGGTATCCAGTGGAGAATTTACGCTTGAAGGAACCCTGGACGGATTAGGTGTTGTAGGATATACGTCGATAACGCTTTCAGAGATTGGGAAATAACTGAACTGACCCGTACAGGAATCATAGTCCGCCAGGTCAGCTACAATAAAATCCACTTTGCCTCCGGCACCCACATACAAACGGGCGGTATTGATCGTAACGGGAACGTCATTATGGATGCGCACAAAATTTCCCTGGAAAAAATTATATCCCCCAACCGGGAACTGGAGTTTGGTTTTTGGTCCGATGGATCCACTGATCTCGTTTAGGCCAAGATAATAGGTTTTATCCGGAGGGATCACGGTTGTAGTAGTCTGTGCACCGGATGCGATGGGTATAGTTGCCGTCTTGCTGCTGAACCAAAGCGCCGCGTCGCCGCTGTTTGCGACGTTCGCTTTCAGTCCGACCAATGCCGGACTGGTGTTGCAGATTTCTGCTTCTGCCGTAACGGTTTCAGAACCTGAGCTTACTGTGATGGTATCAGACAGGGCATCATTGCTGTTGTTCTGATCGCCGGGCAGGAGGGTATTAGCCTGTAGGATATAGGTTGAACCGGCGGTCATAAGAAAGGGAGGCTGGAAAGTATACACGGCATTCCCCAGGGCGGAAACCGTATCCGGGTAAACTGTTGTGACATCCACCAGGGTTGTATTTCCTGAAATGATTTTCAGATGAATGGGTACATTAATCTGTGCCGTCGTTCCTAAATTTTTTATTCTGATCGTAACTCTTTGCGAATCGGCCTGACAGGAACCGGGCAATGGGTCCACGACCGCACTCGCACTCACATCGTTTGAGGCGTTGATAAAATTAACCGTATAGTCCTCGGTTTCTCCATTTGGATAACTTCCGCAGGGCAGAACCGCGGCCGTATCCGTTGTTTCTTCTGCTACGATGCGCAACAGGGTGCTGTTCCCAACTTTCATACCCGCCGGAACATTCAGGTTTCCACTAAATGTAAGGGGTCCGCCGGCTAATACAGGGCTCACTGCTACCGTTTCACCCGGATCAGTAAAGGTTCCATTGTTGTTATAGTCAACGAAAATCTTGACGACGCGGGAGGCAGTCGTCGCATCGCAGCTGCTGAGTTTTATCGTGAAGGGCAGGCTTTGATTTGACTGCAGGTTGATGGTATGACTGGTATTGTCTGTAAACTGGGTACAACCAGCCGGATTGGTTACATTGACGTTGCTGATCGTTACCTGGTCTATTCGGGTGCCCGCCGGGCTGGTAGCAGACGATGTGCAATAGTTCGAACTGCCCAAACCACTTACGATCAGTGAATAAGCCTGCAATCCGTTATGGAGCGTTCCTTTATGTGTTACTGATAGGGTATAGGATTTACCCGGAACGGTATTGGAAATTTCAATCTTTTCGACATTGTTCAGGGAATCATCCCCATGTGTTGCGGGAGCGCCGGGGTTCAACCTGTTCAGGTTCCAGGGCATATAGGTTGAGCCATTGCCCGTTATACGCAGGTCCAGGTCGTTCACCAGTTTCCGGGTGGGATTATTGAGTGTGTTAACTTCATCCACAGCAGCCGCCGGATCTGTCCAGGAGATTGTTGCTACGATGGGGCCCTTACCCGATGCAATCACAGGAAGTGTAAAGGTGCCGGCAGCAGTCGTCAGAACATTTTCCCTGATCAGCTGATCTGTATTGTTTGAAGTAATTACAGCAGCCGCTTTTGGCATATCGATCAACCCCCATCCGTATTGATAATCCGGTCCGTCCGCCGGGCCGGCCTCATCCGCCGTATGGATCAACAGGCCCTTCAATGTTGCTGAATGCATGAAAACGGTATGGAGCCGGTAATAATATTCCTGTAATAAAAAACCCGAGCCGGCGGCGGCAGGAGAAGACATGGACGTTCCGCTAAAAATCGTATAGGCATTATTGGAGGTACTGGTTGAAGATAAAACATTGATCCCGTCTGCAACCAGGTCCGGTTTGATTCGCCCGTCATCGGCGGGTCCCCAGCTGCTGAAATCCGCAAGTACAACGTCTGAAGGGGAAGAGTAACCGCCGGGAATCGGGTTTACGGCGCCAATGGCAATAATATTCTTGGCTACCCCATAGGTCGGAACGATATCATATCCGTCGTTATTGCTGATCCCGGCAGGCCGGTTTCCAGCAGGTGCCATGACTCCTTTTGCATTATATCGATCATAGGGCTGGCCGACGGCAGGACCGTTTTCATCCCGGTTATTGCCGACGGATTTTACGATCAGGTAAAAAGGCGCATTAAAGGCGATGGAATCCCAGGTCTGGGCCTGGTCATCATAATATCCGAATTTGTAATCCACCGTGTCTCCCGGATTACCAAGAAATTCCCAGTGATTATTATCCGTATTTAAATTCCATCCGGCAAGCTCGCCATAAGAATGATTGGAGATCAGCAGATTGGCCGCTTCAGTGGCCATTTCTGTTGCGTCATTATTAAAATCATAGGCCAGAAGCTGCTGGGCGCCGAAAGACATGCCCTTGGCCACCGGGTTAACTCCGGTGGCAATCAGGGTGCCGGATACATGCGTAGAATGGTCGCTGAGTGCGGCGGGATTATCTTTTTGAACTACTCTGCCAACCAGCTCCTGGTGGGTTGCCAGTACCCGTCCACCATCCCAAATGGCTATTTTCCCCTTGAGTGCCGCGGTGGAACCACTTAGGTTCAGACCGGTACTTCCCCCGGGCCATAATTGGTTTGTACCGATGGTCGCTGCGGAAATGATATTGTCGTTGGTCGTAACATAGAGGGGCATGCCTTTTGAACTGATCCCGTACAATACAGCCCGGTTTCCTCTTCTAAGTGTGATGAAAAGCGGCCAGTTATTGAGTTTGGCTAATCTTGCCAGGCGATTGTTCATATCCTGGTATTTCAACTGGGAACTGGCAGCCGACTGACGGAGCGCCGAAACATTCGTTATGACCTGGGAACGGACAGTCAAGTGAAGGGTTAATGCGGCCAGGATGATGGGTACAAATTTCTTAAGTATCATGTATTTTCTTAAATGATAAAGAGCTTTTAAAATTACAGCTTTTTGACCAGCGCAGTCATTTTTGGTATAACTTACCCCTGTCAGGTTTTGAAAATGCACTATAAAAAAACGATACTGCTTGGCGCTCTCATCCTGCCTTTCCTGATGAATTCCGCTTTTGGTCAGGGTAAAAAAACGGGTATTGAAGGGTACATATTCCGGATTTCCGGTAACCGGATGCCTTCGCCAGATTCAAAACTAAGCCCCCCCAAAGGCGTTAAAGCCGTGCTGTTTATCTATGAACTCACCAGTTTAAGCCAGGTTGCCAGGCAGGGCGAATCCGCTTTTTACAGCAGCATTAGTACCCGGCTGGTCCAGACCGTAACATCCAATGAAAGTGGTTATTTCTTAGTGTCCCTTCCTCCTGGTGAATACTCCATTTTTACCAAAAAGGATGCTTTGTTCTACGCGAATAATTTCGACGGCGACAATCATATTGCCCCGGTGAAGGTAGTTTCCGGCAAGATGACCCAGATAAATGTCAATATTGATTATGATGCGGTATACTGATTAATGTGCCAATGTGCCAATGTGCCGATGTGCCGATGTGCCGATGTGCCAATGTGCCAATGTGCCGATGTGCCGATGTGCTGATGTGCCAATGTGCTGATGTGCCAACATGCGATTTCACTTATTGGTCAACTGATGTATTGATAATTTTAAAAAATGAATTTTATAGCCATTGGCAATTGGCACATTGGCACATCAGCACATCAGCACATTGATCCGTATCTTTGCGGTCCGAATGAGCAATGAGAATTTGTTGGGTCTGTACGAGCATTCATCCCGCCTTTTTCAGCTGGCGGACAGGATCACGATGTCCCGGCCCCAGCATATCCTGCTGAAAAACCTCCAGGGTTCCTCTCCAGCTTTTGTGATCACCGCCATTTTTAACCTCCCGGCCACCAGCCAGCTCAATCATGTGGTCGTTTGCGAAGACGCCGAAACAGCGGCTTATTTCCATAATTCACTGGAAAATCTCACGAAAGCGCTGGACATCTTCTATTTTCCTTCCTCTTTTAAAAATAATAAGACTTATCAGGAACTCAATAGCAGCCATGTGATGCTTCGAACGGAAGCCCTGACACGCTGGAGCGGGGGTGGCAACAAAAAAATTATCGTTACTTACCCGGAAGCCTTGTTTGAAAAAGTCGTTCTGCCCGAAACCCTGGCCGGCAATATGATCCGGTTGAAGTCAGGCGAAACGATACACCCTGAACAACTCATGGAATCGCTGGTGGGATATGGTTTTGAAAGGACGGATTTTGTTTACGAGCCGGGTCAGTTTGCGCTTCGCGGAGGCATTCTCGATATTTATTCATTCGGGAATGAAAAACCTTACCGTATTGAATTGTTTGGGAATGAAGTGGATTCCATCCGCATATTCGATCCCGAATCCCAACTCAGTGAAAGACGATTACTGCAGGTTCATATCATTCCGAATATAGAAACGAATTTCTCTTCAGAAAAAAAGACTTCCCTTTTCGAGTTTCTTCCGGAAAATACCATTATCTGGATGCACGACCAGCGGTTCATCCGGGAAAAAATGGGGATCCTAGAAAAGGAGCTGAAAGAATTCCTGGAATCCGCTGGCCCCAGAGAGATGGAAAATGTGGAGGGAACGGCTAAGAAAATGGTTTCGGCCGAAGATTTCATTCAGGCGGGCGGCATGGATGAGGTTTTAATCAACCGGCATATCGTAGAATTCGGCGCCGTTCAACAACCAAACGCGTTTACGATCGAATTTCATACCCGTCCCCAGCCTGCATTTAACAGGCGGTTCGAAAGGCTGATCGCCGACCTGGAAAACTGGGAATCGAAAAAATTCGGGATTTATCTTTTTGCCGACAATCCCAAACAGCTCGAGCGACTGCATACGATTTTTGAGGACCTGAAATCGGCTATCCGGTTTACGCCGGTTGCCACTTCGATTCATGAAGGATTTATTGATGAGGATCTGAAGATCGTTTGTTATACGGATCATGAGATATTTCAGCGCTACCATAAGTATAAAATCAAACAGGCCTATAATAAAAGCAAGGCCATCACCCTGCGCACCCTGCGGGAACTGCAACCTGGCGATTACGTCACCCATATTGATCACGGGGTAGGCGTATTTAGTGGTCTCCAGAAAATTGAAGTGAACGGCAGGCTGCAGGAAGCCGTGAGGATCCTGTATAAGGACAGCGATATATTATACGTCAATATCAATTCGCTGCATAAGATTTCAAAATATACAGGTAAGGAAGGTAGTATACCGAAAGTGAGCAAACTCGGCAGTGACGCCTGGCAGAAACTGAAAGAGAAAACCAAGACCCGGGTTAAGGAAATTGCCTTTGACCTGATCAAACTCTATGCGGCGCGCAAAGCGCAGGAGGGTTTTGCTTTTTCTCCGGATAATTATATGCAAACGGAACTGGAAGCTTCGTTTATTTATGAAGACACGCCCGATCAGAGCAAGGCCACGGCTGACGTAAAAAAGGATATGGAGTCTGCCTCACCCATGGACCGCCTGGTATGCGGAGACGTGGGGTTTGGGAAAACCGAAGTGGCCATACGCGCGGCGTTCAAGGCCTGTCTCGATGGCAAACAGGCCGCCGTACTCGTTCCAACAACCATCCTGGCATTTCAGCATTATAAAACTTTTGGTGACAGGCTCAAGGATTTTCCGGTAACGGTGGATTATGTGAACCGTTTCAAGTCGGCTAAAGAGAAAAAAGAAACGTATAAAAAACTTGCGGAGGGAAAAGTTGATATTATTATCGGCACGCATTCCATCCTCGGTAAAGAAGTAAAATTTAAAGACCTCGGATTGCTGGTGATTGATGAGGAACAAAAGTTCGGGGTGGCGCACAAAGAAAAAATAAAAACATTGCGCACCAATCTGGATTGTCTTACACTAACGGCTACGCCTATCCCAAGAACCCTGCAATTCAGTTTGATGGGGGCCCGCGACCTGAGTATCATGAATACGCCACCGCCTAACCGGCAGCCCATCCAGACGGAGATTCAGGTCTTCAATGAAGATTTTATCCGGGACGCGATCTATTATGAAGTGGAACGCGGCGGCCAGGTATTTTATATTTTTAACCGGATCCAGGGTCTGAAGGAAATGACTGTTTTATTACAACAACTTTGTCCCGATCTGAGTATCGGATACGCGCACGGGCAGATGGAGGGCCACGAACTGGAAGAAAGGATCATGAATTTCATTGATAAGAAATATGACGTGCTCGTGTGCACAAATATTGTGGAAAGCGGAGTGGATATTCCCAACGTAAATACCATTATCGTTCAGAACGCCCACCAGTTCGGCCTGAGTGATCTGCACCAGTTGCGTGGACGGGTGGGACGGAGTAATAAAAAGGCATTTTGTTATTTGCTGGCCCCTTCCCTGGCGACGCTGCCATCCGATGCACGCAAAAGGTTACAGACCCTGGAACAGCATAGTGATCTGGGCAGCGGGTTCCAGATTGCGATGCGCGATCTTGATATCCGTGGTGCGGGCAATATGCTGGGGGGAGAACAAAGCGGTTTTATGGTGGAAATGGGTTTTGAAATGTATCAGAAGATCCTGGATGAAGCCATCCGTGAACTTAAGCGCACATCGTTTAAGGATTTATTCAAAGATGAAATTGCAAAACAGGAACAGGAAATTATCGATTGTACCATTGACACCGATCTGGAAATACTGATACCGGATTTATACGTGGAAAGTATTACAGAAAGATTATCGTTATACACACGGCTGGATAATTGTGAAACGGAAGAAGAGCTGCAGGCGTTTCATAAAGAAATGGAAGACCGCTTTGGTCCGGTACCGGAAGAAGTGGATGATTTATTTGATACGGTGAGAATCAGGCGGATGGCGGTCGCATTGGGTTTTGAAAAACTGATTTTTAAAAATGGGCAGGTGAAATTTTATTTTATCAACCGGCCGGATTCAAAATATTTCGAATCGGATATTTTCAAAAATGTGCTCGATTATATTCAAAAACAGACGAAACAGGCCCGGCTCCGCCAAAACGGAAAATTATTTATGCTGATTTTGAATGAAATGGATTCGATGAAAAAACTACTTGCGTTTATGCAGCGTATGCACGTGGCCGTTATACCGGAAGTTCACGCTGAAAGCGTAACGCTTAACGCTTAACGCGTAACACGTTAGGCGTTCAAAGGTTTTTCTCCATGATCACGTGCGGGATGGTCACTTCTATAAACTGACCGTCTATTTTTACATATCCGAGCTTTTCATAGAATCCGGTGGCCGTGATGCGGGCGTGCATCATCAGGACGTCATATCCCATGTCCCGGGCAATATTTTCGGCAAAAATCATCAAAGCGCGTCCGATTCCCTTTCCCTGGAGATTATTTGGGACGGCCATCTGGCGGAGGCGAAGGGTTTTGGCGTCTACCCTGGTCAGGAGGCAGCAACCCAGCAGGCGGTCGTCCTCAAAGGCACCCATGAGCACGTCATCCTTCTCTTTTTCGAGTTCTTTGGGGTCGAAACTCAATCCCAGCGGCTTTCTCAGGAGTTCCATCCGTAAACGCAGCATTTGCTCGTATTCCGGGGATCCGTAGTCTATTAGCTTAAGGGCCATGCCTGGGGGGTTGTTTTTATGTAATTAGTAGTGGAAATCGCAAATTCCGGTATATAATCCAAATCAAAAAATAAAATTGAAATAGCTTGTTGGTTGTGTTTAATTCAAAAATTATATTTTTGCAGCCGAAACTAAAATTTACAAAAATGTCAGACATCGCAACACGAGTCAAAAAAATTA